>Ga0256405_10004723_pt1 | contig 24940 bp, 23 predicted proteins | sample RumenRJG_02DNA_FD_189096 | JGI IMG/M metagenome (GOLD analysis project Ga0256405, IMG submission 189096) | Bovine rumen microbial communities from Lethbridge, Alberta, Canada - RJG_02 | ecosystem: Host-associated > Mammals > Digestive system > Stomach > Rumen | place: Canada: Alberta... | reverse complement strand
TGATATGCTACCTCCTAGGTAGACAGTTGAAATAAAAAACTGTTTGCCTGGGAGGTTTTTCTATGAAGAGACTAACATCAGCAGAGAAGATAGAAGTAGTTAAACGTCATCTGTATTTTGGCGAATCATCCATGCATATTGCTGAATCACTTGGTGTTGGAGAAACCAGCGTTAGAGATTGGTGCCGACAATATGAGAGTATGGGTCCAGAAGCATTTGACAAGAGCTCGAATAAGAAGTATTCATTGGAGTTAAAGGAATCTGCGGTTCGATACTATTTGGATGGTATGGGTTCGTTAAGTGACACATGCAAGAAATTCAAAATTCGAAGTACAAAACTACTACGAAGTTGGATAAAGAGGTATAATAGTCATGATCTAAAAGCTTCTCCTGGAGGTAAAGTGAAAATGACTATGACAAAAGGACGTAAAACGACATTGCAGGAGCGCATCGACATCGTGACCGATCACATTGAGTCAGGGATGTCTTATGCAGAAACCGCAGAGAAATACAATGTCTCTTACCAACAGGTATATCAATGGATCCAGAAATACAAAGCAAATGGGATCGATGGTCTCGTTGACCGACGAGGTCGCACCAAACCAGTTGAGGAAATGACAGAGATCGAAAGGCTTCAGGCGGAGAACCGGATCCTGAAGGCACAGCTTGAGCGGAAAGAACTGGAGAACATCTTCTTAAAAAAAGTAGAGGAAATCGAAAGGAGGCGGTCTTAGGGAGAGTACGACAGGAGCACATCTACCAGGCGATCAAAGAACTGTATGAAGAAGGAGCTGCCAGTATTCGTCGACTCTGCGATGTGGCTGGAATCCCAAGAGCCTCATATTACAAATGGATGGGTCGCATACCGCCAGAAAGCGAAATGATCAACGAAGCTATCGCAGAGGCTATACGAGAGATCCATGAGGACAGCCCCGACAAGGGATATCGTCGAATCCGGGATGATCTGGCCAGAGACTATGGATTCTGTGTCAGCGACAACCGAGTGCTTCGCATCTGCAGATATCTGAACATAAAGTCAACGATCAAGTACAAAAGAGAAGGATGCACGATCAGCGATAAAGACCCGCAGCACATTGCAGAAAACATCCTCGATCGCAACTTCCATGCAGACGCACCGAATGAGAAATGGCTGACAGATGTGACTGAGTTCAAATACTACATCGGGCCGGAGAAAAAGAAAGTGTATCTCAGTGCGATCCTGGATCTGTATGACAGGCGGGTCGTGGCATACGTGATCGGAGACAGCAACAACAATCCTTTGGTCTATGAAACCTTCGATCGGGCAGTTGCCATGAATCCGGATGCGCATCCAATATTCCACAGCGATCGGGGATTTCAGTATACAAGTAACGTGTTCCATCAGAAACTACTGGCCCATGGAATGACTCAAAGCATGTCCAGAGTTGGGAAATGCATCGATAACGGACCCATGGAAGGATTCTGGGGTATCCTGAAAAGGGAACGTTATTACAAACGTAAATTCAATAGTCGTGAAGCAGTGGTTCAAATGATCACTGAATACATCACCTACTACAACAACAAACGCTACCAGCGCAGGCTGGGAGTGCTCACTCCAATGGAGAAACACACTCAGTACCTGACGGCAGCATAAAAAACTCCAGTTCCGATTGGAACTGGAGAGAAAATTTTTCTTTTATCTCGACTGTCTACTTGACGGGTAGCAGTTCAATGCATGGCGCAGTTTTTTTATATTCTATTTAACTTTAACGGAGCGTACCGTCCAATACATCTTTTAGACCCTGCATATATTCCAGAGACTCCTTGATGGGGTAGCGGTTCATATCCATATATTTGTTGTAGTACTCTTGAAATGCTGTCTGTTCAGCGTTGTCGGAGGTGGTGACTATACTGGTTTTGAACTCCAGAGGTGTGATCCCTGTCAATTTTTTGAATACACGGTTGAAATAGGATGGGTTCTCGTAGCCGTATTGCTCAGCCAGGGCCTGGATGGAGAAATCATTGTTGGACTGAGTATATTGAAGCAGTATGAGTATTTTGCGGATCCTATTGTAGTTTATATAGTCGGAGATGGTAACGCCTGTCTCACGCCGGAAGATGGTGCAGATATAGCTTTTGTTGAGACCCAGCGCGAGGGCAAGACCTGAAAGATCGTACTTTTCTGTGGTCTTTGCTTCAATATATACTATGATTCGCTGGACCAGCGGCGAATAGTGACTGATATCTACATATCCTCCGTTGTAATCTTCGAAATTGGGGTTATTGATCAAAAATGAATACAGTATCGTACTCGTAAATGAATCTACGCAAGATGAAGAGAACGGATCGATACTTCTATAGTGCATTCGTACATATGTGAAAAGGCTTTCCAGGTGAGAGGCATTGTGAAGCACCAGCGCCTTCTTGGTATCCAGCAGAGCTTTCAACTCCGGATCCTCTATTTGGACCAGGATCTCGCACTGGATGCAGAGGCTGTGAGTATCCTGAGGAATGCCATGTACCATGTGAGGAGGAATCAGTATCATGTTTCCTTGTGAAAGAGGGTAATCTGTTTCGCCGGCATGAAAAATGAGATTGCCGCTTCGCACGTAGGCAAGATGGAAGAAATCATGGGAATGGGGATGCAGCGCCCAGCCTGCAGGGAGCTCAGCTTCGCCACACCACATGAATTGAAAAGCGCTCATATGTGCCTCCTTCTGAAATTAATTCATAATCCACCATTTTATATTCATCATTATACCATACTTTTTTGGACTGTTCATAATGGTAGGGACAGTCAGGAGGCCTTCTGAAATACTCCTTAGTTTTAGTATTTTTTGATATAAATCTCCGCATTTTTCTTGGAAATGATTGGCGCAAAAAACACTGTAAAATTATGAAAACCCAGGAAATAGCGGGGTTTTCGGCCTTTTTTGGATGAAGGGCGATCATAGGAAGACAGTTCTGATCGAGAGAAAATACAGGAGCATGCGCGACGGCCGCGGTCTGTGGATTCTCAAAAAATGATGTGATAGTATCTTAATATAAAGAAATGCATAATCTTGCAAATGGAGGATGGCTCTATATGAAATTCAAAGAGATCATAATTCGTGGGACTCCGTATGAGCGTGGGTTAGCCTATGGGCAGATGGGTCGTGATGAGATCGCGGTATCCATCGATAGCTATCAAAAACTGTTTGAATGTACGAAAGGGATAAAGTGGGAGGATGCACGTAAGGTCTCAGAGCATTTCCTGGCACTGACTCGTGAATTCCAACCTTACTATGTGGAAGAAATGCAGGGGATCGCTGACGGCGCGGGAGTGGATCTTCTGGACATCGCTGCTCTCAACGCACGTACGGAGATCATGTATGCGCAGTATGAGGGTAAAGGTGCAGGGGAGTGCACGACTCTCAGCCTGATGGCTCCGGCAACAGAAGGGGGACGTGTTATAGCTGCCCAGAACTGGGATTACAGTACGATCTTGAGAAACAGCCTGGTCATCGTACACGTTTACAGTGAGGATAAACCGAATTTCGTGATGGTGACTGAGGCAGGTATGATCGGTGGCATCGGTATGAATGATCAGGGCATCGCAGTGCTCCTGAATGCGCTCACCACCACGTCGCCATGCCAGGGACTTCCTCTCCGTACCCGCATGAGAGCAATGCTGGAAGCTGAAACCCTCAGCGACGCGTACGTTAAAGGCGGCACAGTTCCGGTCACGGTTGCGAATCTTATCGCTACCCATAAGGATGGCGTGGCCATAGAGTTTGAAATGGATTCAAAAACTGTAGAACCTTTGATCCCGGAGGATGGTGTTCTGCTGCACACCAATTGTTATTTAGGACCAAAGATGTACTTGAATAATGACGTGAACCACAGGGGCAGCAGCTATATCAGACTGCAGCGCGTAAAGGCTTTGGTCAAAGAATGTCATGGAAAGATCACCATAGAGGATGTCAAGAGGATCCTTTGTGATCACAGCGGATATCCCTATTCCATCTGCACCCATGAAAACATGAAGGATGCATTCGTTGACAGGGATGCCACGAATTTCAGCGTGATCATGGACTTGAGCGAGGGATGTATGTATCTGGCGCCGGGAAATCCATGCGAGAGCGAATTTGAAAAGCTCAGTATTTAAAAGAGGATCTGAAATGGCTACTATACGCACCATGACAATGGATGATTACGATCAGGTATATTCTCTGTGGATGTCCTGTAAGGGTATGGGGCTTAACAACCTTGACGATTCAAGGGACGGAATAAGCTTTTATCTTAACAGGAACCCCCGGACGTGTTTCGTAGGGGTTGAGAGCGACGAAATAGTCGGAGCGATCATCGCCGGGCATGACGGGCGCCGTGGATACATCTACCATACGGCGGTCCATCCCGACATGAGGAGAATGGGCATTGGCAAACAGTTGCTGGATGCCAGTCTGTCCGCCCTCAGGGAGGAAGGCATAAACAAGGTTGCACTGGTGGTCTTCGAGAGTAACGAGACCGGCAACGCATTCTGGGAATCCATGGGCTTCGGGCAGCGTTTCGACCTGGCTTACCGAAATAAAGCTCTCACCGACATCATAAGGTACGATACCTGATGGATCATGGAATGCATGAATCGGAATTTAATTTGTTCAGATGTTGATTTCGGGGACAGTTTCAAAAAGAGATCTCGGCTGCTCTTCTGAATAGACATATTCACAAAACTTATTGTTTACGTATTGCCCTAGATCGTAGAACTTTGACAGGAGGTGTTTGCTATGTTATTAAAACTCTACGATTCGTTTAACGCATTTGTTGACTTCATGTGGGGCTGGCCGTTACTGATAACTATTCTGGGTGGTAGTATTTACTACACCATCGTAACCAAAGGCTACCAGTTCAGGTATTTTGGTCGTATTTTCGTGACACCTTTTAAGAAGGATCCTGAACTGGGCGACGACAAAAAGAACGTAACTCCTTTCCAGGCGGTTTGTATCGCTGTCGGTGGATGCGTCGGAACAGCGAACATTTCAGGAGTCGCTACGGCGATCGCCACAGGAGGCCCGGGTGCGCTGTTCTGGATGTTCCTCGCAGCACTTCTGGGAATGGTATTAAAGCTTGTTGAGACCACCCTTGCAGTGTATTATCGTGAAACGAACGAAGACGGTTCGTTTTCAGGAGGTCCTACATATTACATGAAGTACGCCCTTGGCGTAGAAAAGGGATTCAAGGGTTGGAAAGCCCTGGCGATCCTGTTTGGTATCGGTATTTTCACAGTATTCTTTATATCACTTCAGAACTATAATACCGCTGAGGCTGTTTCCAGCACATTCAACATTCCCTTCATCATTCCTGCGATACTCTTGGTGGTTTGCGTTTATGCCATCATTTTGGGAGGACTTAAGAGAGTAGGTAAGATAGCATCCATGTTGGTTCCCTTCATGTGCATCTTCTACATCGGATGTGTGATCGTAGTGCTGGCCGTATATGCGAAGAACATTCCCAGCGCAATAGGTCTCATCTTCGAGAGCGCCTTCTCCGGCAAGGCCGTAGCAGGCGGAGCCGCTGGAGCCGGTTGGATCTATGCAATGAGACTGGGAGTTGCCAGGAGCGTATACTCCAACGAGGCAGGCTGGGGAACATCCGCAATGGTACACGCCACAGCCAATACCAACCACCCCGTAAAGCAGGGTATCCTGGCATCCTTCGAGTGTATTGCTGACACCATGCTGGTATGTACAGCTACCGGACTTGCGGTAATCGTATCAGGTTTCTGGGACAGCGGACTTTCCGGAGCAACTCTCACACTTACAGCCATTGAATCTGCAGTTGGAGGCTTCGCACGCGGAGTGATCGCGATCTCGATCTTCCTCTTCGCTCTTACAACTGCTGCCGGATGGTTCACATACTACCGTGCACTTCTGATCCACGCATTCAAGGGTAAGGCACAGAAGATCGCTTTGATCATCCAGAAATTTGAGGGCCCACTCAATCCGTTGATCATCAGCCTTTGCACATACTACCTGGGCGGAACACCGGCATTCCTTTGGAATCTGGCAGACGCCACGGAGATCATTCCCACCCTCATAAACATCGTCGTTATCGTCATACTTACACCGCAGTTCTTGAAACTGTATAACGACTATAGGGCACGTTATCTTGGAGTCGGAAAGGTAGACCCGAATATGCATCTGTTCTATGAGGAGAAGGTAAAGGCAGAAAAGGCAAAAGCTCTTGAAAACTAAAATCAGGGATAAGTACCTACAGTTTGTTTATTTGGCGTCCATAAAAGCCGGATGAGCCAAAAAACCAGCCGACGCTCATCGGCTGGTTTTTCTTTGGCATTCCGCTGCGCCGAAAAAAAGATGGAGGAAGAAGATGTTTTTGCACTGAATAACAGTCAGTGATATAATGATCGTATAATAAACAGGCGCATTGATTCTGGGAGGGAAAAATGAATAAAAAACGTATTGTGGCACTCTTTATGGTTGTATTGATGCTGATGCTGGCCCTGGCCGGCTGCGGACAAGCAAAGCCGACTGCAGAAGACGCCAAGGCTTATGTACAAGCCACACTGGATCTGCTCTGCACAGGTGATTATGATCATTCGGTGGATCTGGCCGATGTTGAGGAAGGTGAAGAAGAGGCTGTACGTGAGGAGATGTTTGCCGGAGTAAAACAGCAACTCATGGATGAAGCAAGTATCTCGGAGGAGACTGCAGACGTGTTCAAAGAATTCATGTTTAAGTGCTTCGGCCTGGCAAAATACGAAGTCCTGGACGCAGTTGAAACCGAAGACGGAGGATTCGATGTCACAGTCAGCGTTGAGCCGCTCAAGGCGTATGCGGGAGCCGATGAATTCATGGATTCATTATCCTTTGAGAGTATCGGCGTCTCTGCCGATGACTTTCTGGCACTTACGACTGACGAGCAGCAGGACATCGTTCTTCGCGCTCTGTTCGAATTCCTCATAGGTAAACTCGATACCCCGACATATGGAGATCCTACCGAGGTAGTTCTTCACTACGGACTTATCGATGAAGAGAACAACATCTACGGCTGTGATGAGGATCAGGGAGAACTGTTCGGAAGTAAGGCGTTCTCGTTCGATTGATCATAAGACTGAGGGGAAACATATTTTAATAATGTGATCTCCGGGAAATGGTGAGCATCACATTACTTTTGAACAAAAAACAAAACTACCGGCAGAGCCGGTAGTTTTTTGCTGTAAACTGTATTATCCGATATATCTGGATTCGATGTAGAATCTCTTTTCGTTGGCTTCTCCCATGGAGAATGTCTTTCTGGGAAGGGCGCCGTCAGCTGCAACTGCGGGGAAAAGCATGAACTTGTCCATTGCGGGAAGCATGAAGCCTGCGTTTCCTTCTCTTGTGGCCAGAGATTCAACGGCCTTGGTGCCGTGGATGTAGTCGATGTCGCAGCTTGATCTCTCCTTGACCATCACGTCCAGAGCGTTCTGCAGTGCGCCGACTTCCAGCTTGCTTACAGGTGCTTCGACCACGATGGTTCCGCGCTTCTCGCCTGTGATGTAGGGGATGGAGAAACAGCCTTCCTTGGTGAAGCCTTCCTCAGCGAGGTAAGCATTTCCGTTCTGCTCCTTGAGAAGGTCCACAGTCTCATTTACCAGATCCATTCCGGACTGGCCATTCTTCTGGAAGATCACTCTGTGGATGGGCTCGAATACGATGCCGTCATCGTGGATGTTCTCGATCTCGCAGAGAGCATATCTTGCGGGATGATTCTCCGCCTCCTCAGGAGTCAGGGTCTTCTTGAGATTCTCCCAGTTGGTCTTGGCTGTAGCAAGAGAGTGGTTGCCGTCACCCATGGCCTGGAATATAACGTTTCCGTCGCCGTACTTCTCAACTGCCTTGTCGAAAAGGACGCTCAATGCATCTTTTGCGCCTTCCAGATCCTCTTCCTTGATGAAGGAACCGGTGATGTGTCCGCCGTTCATCATAAGGTCGGTGTCATAGATCATCTGCTGGGGTGCATTTACCAGAGGCTCGATCACGCTCTTATCGGGGTCGTCGATCAGGATCAGGATGTGGGGAAGCTCCACGGGAGCGCCTTCACGGATCCTGAGGCGAGGGGGTATACGCTCTATTACTGTGCCTTCGGTGGCTCTGGTGAGTGACTTGGAGCCTTTGTTAAAGTCATAGGCTTCAAGGTCTGTGGCGATGACCAGTCCCACGCGGCTTCTGCCCTCAGCGGTACGCTTGACCAGCATGCAGCCCTTGGGCATCTTTCTCAGAGTGCCGTCCTTGAGATACTGATCCATGGAAGCTCTGATAGCCTTGATCTTCTCGGCTTCGCCTTCCTTTCCGAGATATATCTCGGGAAGCATCAGCCTGAGGGTGGAAGGAGCGTCTCCCACTATAGACTCTACTTCGTCCCAATATTCGGGCTCAGAAGTGTACTGGTCGCAGGCAACTACTGCCCACTTGCTGTAATCTGTTCCCTCCTTGGGAAGCATTATTTCAGGAATATGGAAACCGAAGGTCCCCCAATCATATTTTGCCATTCTCTCTCTCCTTCTTTTAACAAGAAATCTTTGTACTTCAATTATATCCACAGGCGAAGAAAAATGCAACGGTAAAGAGGAGGACCATATCTTCTCCCTAAGCGCAAAAAACTCGCCCCGGGGTGCTCCCGCCTTAAGCCCGTGCACCTTCCGGCCCCCGCTCTTTTTATGTTGGAATTATGCCTGATATATGATATAATCCAACTAGGTATAAGTAAATGTATCCGGACTTTCCGGTGAGGTTATAATGGCAGTATTGAAATTTATTTTCGCTATCCTGGTCTCCATACCGGTGGCTGTGGCAGCGTTCATATTACTCAGAAATCTGGCGAGGGATATTTACAGGAAACCATGAGAGGTCTATTCATATCAGTGGAGGGACCCGATGGGTCCGGCAAGTCCACGCAGGTAACTAACATAAAAGAATTCTTTGAATCAAGGGGCAGAGACGTAGTCTTAAGCAGGGAGCCGGGCGGCACCGTGATCGGCGAGAGGATCAGAAACATCATCCTGGACAAGGATCTCAAGGAGATGGATCCCATGACCGAGGCCATGCTCTATGCGGCATCCCGGGCTCAGCACGTCTCTCAGGTCATAATGCCCGCTCTAAGTGAGGGCAAGGTGGTGATCTGCGACAGATTCGTGGACTCCTCCCTTGCGTACCAGGGCTGCGGCAGAGGTCTCGGGGAGGCTGTAGCGGTGATCAACCGCTATGCTGTAAGGGACTGCATGCCTGATCTGACTTTCCTCATGAAGCTGGACCCGGAAGTGGGCAAGCACAGGATCGAGGAGAACAGAGCAGAGCAGGATCGACTTGAGCAGGAGAAGCTGGCCTTCCACAGAAAGGTCTACGAAGGTTTTCTTGAACTGGAAAAGGAGCATCCGGACAGGATCGTGGGAATAGACGCATCGCTTGCGGTGGATCGTATAAGAGATCTGATTTATGCTAAGCTGGAGGAACTCTTGGGATGACTCCTACGGAAAGGATCAAAAGGTCCATATTAAACGGCACAGTGTCACACGCATATATCTTCGAAGGGAGCAGGATCTCAGGAAGAGAAGACGCGGCGCTGAGTTTTTTGCGCGCTCTTTCGGGGCGGATGGAACTGGAGAACGATCCGGATTTTTATGAGGTGAGGGCCGAGCAGGGCAAGGGCCGCACGGTGAAGAGCATCAAGGATCAGGACATGGAGGAGCTTCAGGCCAGGCTCAACATGAAGCCTCAGGGAGACAGGAACCTGGCCCTGATAAGAGATGCGGATACCATGACGGTGAGGGCCCAGAACAGATTCCTCAAGACTTTGGAGGAGCCCCAGAAGGGCACAGTGATCATTCTTCTTTCGGAGAACACTGAGAATCTTCTGGAGACCATCAGGTCCAGATGCGTGATCTATAGATTTTATGATGGTAAGAAGAGCGATACGGTATCCTTCGATGAGATGAACGAGCTGCTGGAGACGGTGATCAGGAAGGGTTCGTTCCACCAGATCAGACAGGCGGTATCCGGCAAGATCAGGGGAAGGGAAGACGCTATGTGCTTCCTGGATCTTTTGGAAAACAAGCTTAGAAACATAATGGTAGGCGAAGATGCCGACACGGAATACATGGACAGGAAGTCGGCTATAAAAGCAATCGAACTTACGGAGCAGACCGCACGGGACATAAGGGGGAACGCAGTTCCCGCCTATGCGGTGAAGGGATTGGCTCTCAAAATACAGGAGAACAGCAGATGGTAACAGTAATAGGTGTCAGGTTCAAGCAGGCGGGAAAGGTGTACTACTTTGACCCCGGTGAACATGTGCTTAACATAGGCGATCACGTGATCGTGGAGACGGCCAGGGGAACTGAGTTCGGCGAGGTCTCAATGGCCAACAGCGAGGTGCCGGAAAGCGGCATAGTCGCGCCACTTAAGCCCATAATCAGGATCGCCACTGAGCAGGACTACATAAGACACGAAGAAAACGAAAAGAAAAAGGCGAGAGCCATGGAGCTCTGCCAGGAAAAGATCGACAAGCGCGGTCTGGATATGAAGCTGGTGGACGTGGAATACACCTTCGATAATTCAAAGGTGATCTTCTACTTTACCGCTGACGGCAGGGTGGACTTCAGAGAACTGGTAAAGGATCTGGCAGGCGTCTTCAGGATGAGGATAGAGCTTAGGCAGATAGGAGTCAGGGACGAGGCCAAGATGCTGGGAGGCATCGGGTCCTGCGGCAGACCTCTGTGCTGTCATTCCTGGCTTGCGGATTTCGAGCCGGTATCCATCAAGATGGCCAAGGTACAGAATCTGAGCCTGAGTCCCACCAAGATCTCAGGGATCTGCGGCAGGCTGATGTGCTGCCTCAAATTCGAAAATGACGTGTACACCGACCTCAGAAGGAACATGCCGGAGGTGGGCGAGCAGGTCAAAACTCCTGAGGGCCTGGGCAAGGTGGTGGATACTACCATCCTGGAAGGCAAGGTAAAGGTCAGATTGTATATAGACGATTCGAGAGATTCCGCTAATGACCAGGGAGAAAAGCTGAGTTCTGACATTTATACCTTCACAAAAGACGAGATCAGACGGGTCAACAAGCGCTTCAAGAAGAAACAGGACGACATCTTCAAGGGCGTGGACGCCGAGGAACTGAAGGAACTGGAGAAGATCATCCAGGATTGACATGACCGAAATAAAGCAAAATGAGAGAGTGGATCTGACCGGTTTCGGCAGCATCGGCATCATTCAGGATCCGGGGGAATTCTGTTACGGAGTGGACTCTGTGCTCCTGGCGGATTTTTGTGCGGGCTTGATCAAGAAGACCGGCACCTTCACCAGGATCATGGATCTGGGAACAGGATCCGGGATCATTCCTCTCATTCTCTGCCACAAGACTCCGGCAGGGACCATTTACGGCATCGACATTCAGGAGAATTCCATAGACAGAGCGTTGAGGTCATCGCATTTAAACGATCTTGAAGACAGACTGAACTTCATGGTAGCGGATGTGAAGGACTTTGTGGAAGAGAATGGAAATCTGAAGGGCACCTTCGATGCGGTTACCTGCAATCCTCCGTATTTTGTGGATGGAGGCGGGATCAAGCCGGACAATCCGGCTAGACTGATCTCCAGACATGAGACCACGGCGGGGCTGGAGGATTTCATAAGATGCGCCTCAGAACTTCTCAGAGATAAGGGAGATCTCTTCATGGTGCACAGACCGTCCAGGCTCTGCGACATCTTCCAGGCGGCGAGAAAGTATTCTCTTGAGCCCAAGACCTTGAGGCAGGTGGTGCCCAGAAGGGGAGAGACCGCCAACATCGTTCTGGTACATATGATTAAAAACGGCGGCTCGGACCTGTCGGTCCTTCCGGAGCTGGCCGTTCACGATAACAAAGGAAACTATACCGAGGAATTACGGAGGGCATACCTATGAATGTAACAATTTCACTGCAGGCGCTTCTGATCGCGCTCCTTATCATCGCTGCCATCGTGGTGCTGATCCTACTTGCTGTGCTCATCGCGAAGCTCCTGCCCACCATCAAGAAACTTAATGCTGTTCTGGACGACGTCAAGGACGTATCAGCTTTTGCATCCAACCAGACCAGCAAGGCCGATGGCATCATCACCGGAATGGGCGACTCCTTATCAGCTGTTGCCACCAACCTTAAGGCTAACAAGAATACCATCAAGAACATCAGCAGCCTGGTTGGAGCGGCCACCAGCATCATCGGCGTGGCCAAGGCCACAGGCGCAGCATCCGCAAAAAAAGAAGCTAAGGCTAAAAAAGAAAAATAATAATAATACATAAAGAGACTTTAGGAGTTATTTATGGCTAAGTACATCGTTAAAAAATCCGGCCCCCTTAAGGGTGAGGTGGCGATCTCCGGCGCAAAAAATGCCGTGCTGCCTCTCATGGCGGCCACACTTCTCAATGAAGAAGAATGTGTAATAAGATCCGTGCCTGACCTGAAGGACGTTCAGGTCATGAAGGAGATCCTTGAATCTCTTGGTGCGAGCATAGTGGTGACAGCTCCGGGCGAGTTCACGGTCACATGCACCGAGATCAAGACCACGGAAGCGCCCTTCAATCTTGTGAGCAAGATGAGAGCATCCTTCCTGGTGATGGGACCACTTCTTGGCAGGGAAGGTGTTGCAAGGATACCTCTTCCCGGAGGATGCAGCATCGGGGCTAGGCCCATAGACCTTCACTTAAAGGGATTCAAGGCTTTGGGCGCAGACATCATCATGCACGAGGACGGAGCGTTTTCATATGTGGAAGCCGTAGCCGGACCGGAAGGCCTCATCGGCGACAGGATATATCTGGACTTCCCCTCAGTGGGAGCCACCGAGAACATCATGATGGCGGCTGTCCTTGCCAAGGGGACAACATACATTGAGAACGCCGCGGAGGAGCCTGAAATTGTTGATCTTGCCAACTTCCTCAACAAGATGGGAGCCAAGATCAAAGGTGCAGGAACGGATACCATCAGGATCGAAGGAGTAAGTGAACTTCACAGAGTGAAGCACACCGTCATCCCGGACAGGATAGAGACCGGAACATTTATGCTTGCAGCGGCTATTACCAGAGGAAACGTGAAGATCACGAATGTTCTTCCCGATCACGTGAAGCCCATAATCGCCAAGCTCAGAGAGTGCGGCGTAAGGATAGAAGAGGGAGATGACTATCTGGAGGTCATGGGTGACCAGGGACAACTGGTGTCCACAGACATCAAGACCCTTCCTTATCCCGGATTCCCCACGGACATGCAGAGCCCCTTCATGGCATTTCTAACTGTGTGCAACGGCAACAGCACGGTCATCGAGACTGTGTTCGAGAGCCGCTTCATGCACGTGGCCCAGCTCAACAAGATGGGAGCATCCATAGAGACAGCAGGAAGCAGAGCCTTCGTAAAGGGCAATTCCAGACTGAGAGGATGCGAAGTCATGGCCACCGACCTGAGAGCCGGTGCAGCCATGGTGCTGGCAGGGCTGGTTGCCGAAGGACAGACAGAGATATCCGAGATCTATCACATAGAACGTGGTTACGAAAAGTTCATAGAGAAGATGAGAGGACTCGGAGCTGATATTTCAAGAGTTGAGTCATAAAAAACGGAGGATGTCGTGGCTGATCTAAAATATCTTACAAGACTTGCGAAGGAGTATCCCAACCAGAAGGCCGCTAAGGCTGAGCTTATAAATCTCAGGGCCATACTGGCGCTTCCCAAGGGAACGGAATACTTCCTTTCAGACCTTCACGGAGAGGACGAAGCCTTTATTCACATGCTGAAGTCCGGTTCCGGAACCATCAAGAGGAGGATCGATGAAAGATTCGACCGCATCCTGACTGAAGAGGACAGAAACGAGCTGGCCTCTCTGATCTACGATGCACCCCATGAGCTGACCAGGCGCAAAGCTTCAGAGGAGGACTTCGACAGCTGGTGCTCCACATCCATCTACAGGATGGTGGAGATACTCAAAATAGTCTCCTCCAAGTACAGCCGTTCCAGAGTAAGGCGCAGACTTCCCAAATACTGGGGTTACGCCATAGACGAGCTGCTGCACGCCGACGATGTGGAGAACCGTCAGCACTACTACACTGAGATCATCAACTCAGTCATCGAGATGGGCCTGGGCGAAGACTTCATAACGGAACTTGCGGAGAGCATCTGGAGGATAGCCATAGATCAACTCCACATTATCGGAGACATATTCGACAGAGGTCCGCACCCAGACAGGATCATGGACTTCCTCATGGACTTCCATGATGTGGACTTCCAGTGGGGCAACCACGATGTGGTATGGATGGGCGCAGCCACAGGAAACTGGGCCTGCATCACCAACCTTCTCAGGATGAATATCAGCTACAACAACTTCGACATGCTGGAGGTGGGCTACGGGATCAACCTGAGACCCCTTGCATCTTTTGCGGAAAAGGTCTACGCAGGGGATGACTGCAAGAAATTCTGGCCCCACGTCCTGGACAGAAACATCTACGACGCCATAGACGACGCGCTGGCTGCCAAGATGCACAAGGCCATAGCCATAATGCAGTTCAAGATCGAAGGACAGAGGATAAAGGCTCATCCGGAGTATCACCTGGAAAAGAGGCTCCTCCTGGATAAGATGGACCTGGAAAAGGGAACGGTAACCGTAGAGGGCAAGGAATGGCCCTTGAACGATACCAACTTCCCCACCCTGGATCCCAACGATCCCTATGCGCTGAGCCCCGAGGAGGTGGAAGTGATGAATGCTCTGGAGGCCTCCATCGTTAACTCTGAGAAACTGCAGAGACATATCAGATTCCTGTATAGTCACGGCGCCATGTATTCAGTGACCAACGGCAATCTTTTGTTCCACGGATGCATCCCCATCACAGAGGACGGTGATTTCGCAGAGGTGGAACTCAGGGGCAAAAAACTCAGCGGCAAGCACCTGATGGATTATCTGGATGATCAGATGAGAAAGGCATACTTCTCGCCTGACAGGTCTGAGGAGAACGGACTGTCCGGAGACCTTATGTGGTATCTGTGGCTGGGACCCGACTCGCCTCTTTTCGGCAAGGAAAAGATGACCACCTTCGAGAGGCTGTTCATTGATGACAAGGCCACCCACAAGGAGCCGGCCAGACCCTACTACAAGATGAACAATGAAAGGTGGCTGGCGGAGAAGATACTTAAGGAATTCAATCTTGATCCCAATACGGCAAGGATACTCAACGGGCACGTTCCCGTAAAGATCAAGAACGGAGAATCCCCCATAAAGGGCGGCGGACTGATCTACGTCATAGACGGAGGCATATCAAAGGCCTACCAGAAGGATACAGGTATCGCCGGATACACCCTGATATATAACTCCAGAGGAATGATGCTTGCGGAGCACAAGCCCTACAAGCCCATCAATCCGGATGGGACCCAGGAATTCACATCCCCGACCATGAAGATCGTCTATACCCTTCCCGAAAGAAAGGTGATCATGGACACGGATTCAGGCAGGGGTCTGGTAGAGCAAGTCAATGACCTGATGGAACTCATCAGAGCATTCAAAGAAGGATTAGTGAAGGAAGAAGCATAGGAGGAGCATATGGCTTTTTATTTCGATGAACCGTCAAGAACTTTCAATGAATATCTGCTGGTACCGGGCTACTCCGACACCAATTGCCGCGTGGAGAACGTTTCTCTGAAGACTCCCGTGGTCAAGTTCAAAAAAGGTGAAGAGCCTGCTCTTACCATGAACATTCCGCTGGTATCCGCCATCATGCAGGCTGTATCCGATGATAAGATGGCAGTTGCTCTCTCCAAGGAGGGCGGAATATCCTTCATCTATGGTTCCCAGTCTGTGGAGAACCAGGCAAGAATGGTCAAGGCAGTGAAGGAGACCAAGGCAGGTTTCGTAGCATCTGATTCCAATCTGAGACCGGATCAGACCCTGAAGGACGTGCTGGAACTTAAAGAAAAGTATGGACACTCCACCATAGCCATCACTGAGGATGGCACTGCCAGCGGGCGCATGGTGGGACTGGTGACATCCAGAGACTACAGAGTATCCCGCATGGACGTGAACACTAAGATATATGAGTTCATGACTCCCTATGAGAAACTGATCACAGGCCAGGATGGAATATCATTGAGCGAGGCCAATGACATAATCTGGGATCACAAGCTCAATGCTCTTCCCATAGTCGACAAGAATCAGAGACTCAAGAGCTTCGTTTTCAGAAAAGACTACGATTCTCACAAGTCCAACCCCAACGAACTTCTGGATGATCAGAAGAGATTCATCGTGGGAGCCGGTGTAAACACCAGGGACTTTGAGGAGAGGATCCCTGCTCTGGTAGAGGCCGGAGCTGACGTGCTCTGCCTGGATTCATCGGAAGGATATTCTCAGTGGCAGTCAGACACCATCAAGTGGGTGAGAGACCGCTACGGCGATTCCGTAAAGATCGGAGCCGGAAACGTGGTGGATGGCGAGGGCTTCAGGTTCCTTGCTGATGCAGGAGCAGACTTTGTAAAGATCGGTATCGGCGGTGGTTCCATTTGTATCACCCGTGAGCAAAAGGGCATAGGCAGAGGTCAGGCCTCTGCAGTAATGGATGTTGCCCGCGAGAGAGACAAGTACTTCGAGGAGACCGGGATCTACGTTCCCATCTGCTCAGACGGCGGCATCGTCTATGACTACCATATGACCCTGGCACTGGCCATGGGAGCTGACTTCCTGATGCTGGGCAGGTACTTCGCCAGATTCGACGAGTCCCCCACGAACAAGCTGAACATCAACGGAAGCTATGTCAAGGAGTACTGGGGCGAAGGATCTTCAAGAGCCAGAAACTGGCAGAGGTATGACCTGGGCGGAGACCCGAGAATGAAGTTCGAGGAAGGAGTGGATTCCTACGTTCCCTATGCAGGGTCCCTCCATGACAACGTCTCCATCTCCCTTCTCAAGGTGAAGTCCACCATGTGCAACTGCGGAGCTCTCTCCATCAAGGAACTCCAGCAGAAGGCCAAGCTGACCCTGGTATCCGCCACATCCATCGTGGAGGGCGGAGCCCACGATGTCATCCTGAGGAATGCTTCGGACAATGCCATAAAATAACTGAAAAAGAAAGAAAATCATCGGGCGTCTCCCGTCGGTTTTTGACCGGCAGGAGGCGCCTTTTGTGCTTTTTTTGATACAACAAAAAAAGCACACTTTTTCCCTTGAAACGATTCTGAGCACTATGATACACTTATTCGGTATGACATTAGTCTATCAATATATATAGGAGGGTGTTTTATGAGTTGCGAAAATTGTCAGAAGGAGCGAGAGATGCTTCAGGAGATCATCCTGAAACACAAGGGTACGCCCGGCGCACTGATTCCGATCCTTCATGAGGCGCAGAATATCTACGGCTACCTGCCTCAGGAAGTTCTTCATGAAATCGCCAAAGGCCTTGGAATGCCGGAGGCGGAAGTCTATGGAGTAGCCACTTTCTATTCACAGTTTTCCCTGGAAAAGAAGGGCAAATACAGAATAAACGTATGTCTCGGCACCGCGTGCTATGTTAAGGGCGCCCAGGATATCCTGGACAAGTTCAAGTTGAGACTGATGATAGATGTTGGAGAATGCACCGATGATGGGCTTTTCTCTCTTGAAGCATGCCGCTGCATAGGCGCATGCGGTCTGGCTCCGGTGGTCACCATCAATGGCGAAGTATATGGTAGGATGACAGCCGATATGGTGGATGGGATCCTTGATAAGTATGAAGCTATGGAGCAGGCAGAAAGAGCCGAAGGAGGTGAACTTCAGTGATCATCAAGACAAGAGACGACCTGAGGAGCCTCAGGGACAAAAAACACAAGGAAATGGCCCTTCGCCTCGGCGAAGAATTCGATGCTAAAGACGGAGGCAGGATGTACATCCTGGTATGTGGAGTGGCAGGCTGCCAGTCAGCAGGTTCCATGGCCATATATGAAGATCTGAGGAACAGGATCGATTCAAACGGTCTTCAATCCGAGATCAAGCTCATCTCCACAGGATGCATGGGGCTTTGCGCCCAGGGACCACTCATGGTCACATATCCCGATGGGATCATGTACACCCACGTGGAGGCATCAGACGTGGAAGAGATCTGGAACTCACATGTGATGGGAGGACATCCGGTGGAGCGTCTGTTTGCTACGGAGGCTGACGGAACCAAAGTAGCCCATGCTTTGAAAGATCACTCCTTCTATTCCAAGCAGCTTAAGATCGCTCTTAAGAACTGCGGTCTCATAGACCCCATGGACATAGAGGAATACATCGGCGTAGACGGATATGAAGCTCTGGCCAGATGCCTGAACGACATGGATCCGGAAGACGTCATAGATACCATGAAGGACGCAGTGCTCAGAGGAAGAGGCGGCGCAGGCTTCCCCCTTGGCGTCAAGTGGGAATCAGCAGCCAGAGAACTTGCTCCGGTGAAGTACATCTGCTGTAACGCTGATGAAGGTGACCCGGGCGCTTTCATGGACAGATCCATCCTTGAGGGAGATCCCCACTCCATACTTGAAGCTATGGCCATAGCAGGTTACGCCTGTGGCGCTAAGCAGGGCTATATCTACGTTCGTGCGGAATACCCCGTGGCCGTAGAGCGTCTCGGCATTGCCATCAGACAGGCTCACGAGTACGGACTCCTGGGCAAAAATATTTTGGGAAGACCCTTTGATTTCGATATAGATATCCGTCTCGGTGCAGGCGCCTTTGTATGCGGTGAAGCAACTGCTCTCATGGCATCCATCGAAGGAAAGCGCGGTGAGCCTCGTCCCAAGCCCCCCAGATCCACTGAGAAGGGATTATTCGACTGCCCGACGGTTCTGAATAACGTTGAGACCTTCGCCAATGTTCCGCAGATCATCCTGAAGGGTACAGACTGGTTCAAGGGTATCGGCACAGAGAGATCCAATGGAACTAAAGTTTTTGCTCTGGGCGGCAAGATAGAGAATACCGGTCTGGTGGAAGTTCCCATGGGAACTACGTTAAGAGAAGTGGTTTTCGACATCGGCGGCGGAGTTCCGGGACACCTGAGCTTCAAGGCTGCTCAGACCGGAGGACCTTCAGGCGGCTGCATTACTGCTGAACACCTGGATACACCTATGGATTTCGATTCACTGACGAAGCTGGGCACCATGATGGGATCCGGCGGACTGATCGTCATGGCCGAGGATTCATGTATGGTGGACATAGCTAAGTTCTTCCTTGACTTCACAGTGGACGAGTCCTGCGGCAAGTGCCCGCCCTGCAGGATCGGCACCAAGAGGATGCTGGATATAACCAGGAAGATAACCGAAGGAAAGGGCAACATGGATGACCTTGAGGAGCTGGAGGACCTGGCTGGAATGATCAAGACAGGAGCCCTTTGCGGTCTGGGTCAGTCTGCACCAAATCCGGTGGTATCCACCCTTAAGTACTTCAGGGATGAATACATCGCCCACGTCAGGGACAAAAAATGCCCTGCCGGCGTCTGCGTATCCATGCTCAAGTACGTCATTATGGCGGAGACATGCAGAAGGTGCGGCATCTGTGCCAAGAACTGTCCCGTGGGAGCTATCTCAGGAGACAAGGAGCATCCCTACGTCATCGATCAGGACAAGTGCATCAAGTGCGGTGTCTGCATGAGCAAGTGTCCGTTCAAGTCAATACTCAAGAACGCATAAGGAGGTACCCGGACCATGAGCAAAGTACACGTTACTATAGACGGTATTCAGGTCTATGTGCCTGATACATATACCATTCTGGAAGCAGCAAAAGAGATAAACATCCACATTCCTACGCTTTGCTTCCTTAAGGATGTCAGCGAGCTGGGTTGCTGCAGGATGTGCCTGGTGGAGATCAAAGGCAAAAAGGATCTCCAGGCCGCCTGCGTACACCCCGTAAAAGACGGTATGGAGGTAATAACTCACTCCTCCCGGATCAACAAATACCGCAAAAAAAACCTGGAGCTCATACTTTCAAACCACCCGGCCAGATGCCAGTCCTGCACCAGATCCATTTCTCAGTGCGAACTTCAGGTCCTGGCCAACAAGCTGGATGTTGACTCCACTAACTACCTGAAGTATCAGGATTCCATAACCATGAATCCAAAGAGCGACATAGACGAGGGAATATCCATTTTCAGAGATCCCAACCGCTGCGTGCTCTGCAGGAGATGCGTGTCCATCTGTAACAACATTCAGACCGTAGGCGCCATAGCTCCTCTCTTCAGGGGAATGTCAACGGTGATAGGAACAGCAGGCATGGGTTCCATAGACTCATCCGTCTGCGTAAACTGCGGACAGTGCATCTCTGTATGTCCCACCGGAGCTCTTCAGGAGAACCGCACTCTGGACGGTGTAATGGATGATCTCTATGACCCTGAGAAGATAGTTATCGCTCAAACAGCACCTGCGGTACGTGCCGCTCTCGGTGAAGAGTTCGGCAACCCCATCGGGACCAATGTAACAGGCAAGATGGTTACTGCCCTTAAGATGCTGGGCTTCGATAAGGTCTTCGACACCAATACCGGGGCGGACCTGACCATTATGGAAGAGGGAACAGAGCTCATCGACAGGATAAGAGGAGGCGGCACACTTCCGCTGATCACATCCTGCTCCCCGGGCTGGGTCAAGTTCTGTGAACACAACTTCCCGGAATTTCTGGATAACCTGAGCACCTGCAAATCTCCTCACGAGATGCTGGGAGCCATAATCAAGAGCTACTATGCCGAGAAGAACGGGATCGATCCCAAGAAGATCGTAGTCGTGTCTGTCATGCCATGCACGGCCAAAAAGTTCGAGGCACAGCGCCCTGAACTGGCAGCGGTGGATGATCTGCCCGACGTGGATTACGCCATCACCACAAGAGAGCTGGCAAGAATGATCCGTCAGATAGGTATCGACTTCAACTCTTTGGCTGATACCGACTTCGACGATCCTCTGGGAATGTCCACTGGAGCAGGTCTGATCTTCGGAACTACAGGCGGAGTCATGGAGGCTGCACTTCGTACTGTAAATGACCTTCTCACAGGTGGAAGCTCCGACGCCCTGGACTATAACGAAGTCCGCGGCATCGATACAGGCATAAAGGAAGCCGAGGTCAAGATAGCAGATCTGACTCTCAAGGTGGCGGTAGCCCACGGACTGGGAAATGCCCGCCAGCTCATGAACCGTATGAAGGCAGGAGAGCACTTCGATTTCATCGAGGTCATGGCATGCCCGGGCGGATGCATCAACGGTGGTGGACAGCCCCTTCAGGTGTCCGACGTCCGCAACTGGATCGACTTCAAGGAAAAACGTGCCAGAGCACTTTATGAGGGAGATCAGAAGATGTTCATGAGAAAGTCTCACAACAATCCGGCCATCAGGAGACTCTACAAAGAGTATCTGGGATTCGCCGGCGGCATGAAGGCGCACAAGCTCCTTCATACCCATTACGTGGACAGATCCAAATAAAAGAAAAAACCATCACTCAACTGATGTTGGGTGATGGTTTTTTGTTACAACACTTCATTTTCCTGGGCCACCAGGTTGGCGCCGCCGTAGATCTCTCTGAGCTTGGGCTTTTCGATCTTACCGGTGGCATTTCTCGGAACGTCCGCAAAAATTATTTTGCGTGGGCGTTTGTACTTGGGAAGCTTCAGGCAGAAGTCGTGCACCTCATCCTGAGTACAGGTGAAGCCATCCTTGACTTCTATGATTGCTGCGGATATCTCGCCAAGCCTCTTGTCGGGAAGGCCGATGACGGCCACATCCTTTATGGGAGGGAAGGTGTGGAGGAAATCCTCGATCTGGACGGGGTAGATGTTTTCTCCTCCGGAAATGATCACGTCCTTCTTGCGGTCCACCAGGAAGATGAAGCCGTCTTCGTCAGTGGTAGCCACGTCGCCGGTGTACAGCCATCCGTCATCGGAGAGAACTTCAGAAGTTGCCTTGGGATCATTAAAGTATTCCACCATGACGCCGGGGCCTTTCACTGCCAGTTCTCCCACGGAGCACCGTGGCAGGGTATGGCGGTCCTCATCCACTATGCGGACATCCCAGCCGTATCCCGGGACGCCGATGGCTCCCACCTTGGACAGGTTTTCGACTCCCAGATGCACGCAGCCGGGACCCAGGGACTCAGAGAGACCGTAGTTGGTGTCATACTGATGATCCGGGAAGTAGTCCAGCCAGTGGCGGATCATTGAGGGCGGCACGGGCTGAGCGCCGATGTGCATCAGCCTCCATTGATCCAGGTTGTAGTCTGAGATCTTTTCGTCGCCCCTGTCCAGGGCGTCCAGGATATCCTGGGCCCAGGGGACCAGAAGCCACACTATGGTGCAGCGCTCCTCGGAAACCGCGTGAAGTATGAACCTTGGAGTGGTACCGCGGAGCAGCACTGCACGGCTCCCGGAGATAAGGGATCCGAACCAGTGCATTTTAGCCCCGGTGTGATAGAGGGGAGGGATGCAGAGAAAAACGTCCTTCCTGGTCTGGCCGTGGTGCTTCTGCTCCACCTCACAGGAGTGCATGAGCGCACTGTGCTTGTGAAGTATGGCCTTGGGGAATCCTGTGGTACCTGAGGAGAAGTATATGGCAGCCAGGTCGTCATCGGTGATATCCACAGAGGGGGCCTTACTGGAATAGTTTGAGGTCTGGACCAGGAAATTCTCTGCGAAGGTAGGTGTGTTCTCGCCTACGAATAGAAGAAGGCGGTTTCTGGAGACCTGCTCCACCACGTCCTCGATTCGGCCGATGAACTCCGGACCGAAGATCAGGACTTCCACTTCTGCCAGATCCAGACAGTATTTGATCTCATCTGAAGAATACCTGAAGTTCAGGGGCACAGCTATGGCACCGGATTTCAGGATACCGAAATATATGGGCAGCCAGGAAAGGCAGTTCATGAGAAGAATGCCTACCTTCTCACCTTTATTGACGCCGCGGGCCATGAGATAGTTGGCCACCCGGTTAGCCTTTTCATCGAAGACCTTCCAGGTGATCTCTTCGCGGTATGGTCCGGTGTGAGCGGGTTCCATGAGCTCATACTCCTTCCAGGTGGTGAGCCTGGGCACGGTGATGGTGGGGTTCAATTCCACAAGAGCTACGTCATCCGGCCACTCCCGGGCGTTTCTTTCAAGGTATTTGGTTATGGGCATGATTAAGACCTCCTGAAATGCCTTAGGCATTTTTGTGCTTTCTAACATTATATTGCGATAAAATTTGTTTTTCAATAGAAATTTTAGGCATTTTGGGGCTTTGATCGTCGTAAGTACCGGAATTATATATTTTGCGCGAGATAAGGTATTCGGCAAAAAAATGTTGCAAGGATTCTCAAAAGAAATTATTATATTTTTATTATTATTCCACTATGTAAAATGGGGTAGAGTTTTATGAGAAACATTGTGATCAGGGACGTAACTCCCGCAGATGACGAATTCATACTTAAGATCAACGAGATCAATGTGGACGTTCTCTCACCCATGGATCAGGCTAAGCTTGATTTCTACAAGAGCATAGCCGATATCTTTTGGACCATAGACGTGGACGGTGAGAGAGCCGCTTTCCTTATCGGGATCAGGGAAGGGGCGGCTTATCCCAACGAGAATTTCGACTTTTTCTCAAGGACCTTTGATAAGTTCCTCTATGTCGACAGGATCGTCATAGATGAGCCCTTCAGGAAGATAGGTCTTGGGACTAAGATCTATGAGGCCGTTAAGGAGCATGCCTTAAAGAGCGGCGTGACAACCGTCACTGCAGAAGTTGACACGGAGCCTGTGTACAACAATGCGAGCCTGATATTCCATGCGGGCATGGGATTTAAAGAAGTTGGAGAACAGCGGGTCAGAGGCAATACCGTCAAGGTATCCCTTCAGGCCTGGGAACTGGTGTAAAATATAAGGAGGAACTATGACAAGCAACAAGAGACCTGATACCATGGAAAGAATCACCACACCTCAGCAGGCGGAAGCTTTCATCGAAGAGCAGCTTAAAGAATTGAGGGAGCAGATCGGAGACAAAAAAGTACTTCTCGCTCTTTCAGGAGGAGTTGACTCCTCAGTAGTTGCAGCACTTCTCATTAAGGCAGTGGGCAAGCAGCTCACCTGCGTTCACGTGAACCACGGACTGCTCAGAAAGGGTGAGCCCGAGCAGGTCATCAAAGTTTTCGGCGAGGAGCTGGGGGCAAACCTGATCTATGTGGATGCGGTGGACAGATTCCTGGACAAGCTTGCAGGAGTGGACGATCCGGAGACCAAGCGCCACATTATTGGAGAAGAGTTCATAAAGGTCTTTGCTGAAGAGGCAGCCAAGCTTGACGGCATCAAGTTCCTTGGACAGGGCACCATCTATCCCGATATCCTTGAGAGTGAAGCCGGCATCAAGGCCCACCACAATGTAGGCGGACTTCCGGAAGAACTGGACTTCGAACTGGTAGAACCTGTGAAGCTTCTCTACAAGGACGAGGTGAGAGTAGTAGGTAAGGCTCTTGGCCTTCCTGACAGCATGGTATACCGTCAGCCATTCCCGGGACCGGGACTGGGCGTGAGATGCACGGGAGCCATCACCAGAGATCGTCTTGAGGCAGTTAGAGAGTCCGATGCGATTCTCAGAGAAGAGTTCGAGAAGGCAGGGCTTCAGGGCAAGGTATGGCAGTACTTCACAGTAGTTCCCGATTACAAGTCCACCGGCATCACGGACGGCAAGAGGACCTATGCATGGCCGGTGGTCATCAGGGCCATCAACACCACAGACGTGGTGGAAGTCACCGTTGAGCATCTGGATCCTGCGCTTATTGACCGTCTGGTCCAGAGGATCACCACAGAAGTCAAAGGCGTGAACCGTGTGCTCTTTGACTACACACCGAAGCCGCCTGCAACGGTGGAGTGGGAATAATCCATGAAACGCTGCAAACCCGCATAAATACTGGGTTTTTGAGGCTTCAAGCAGCCTCGTGACAACGTTTTGACAACACTTTAAGCATTA
>Ga0256405_10004722_pt1 | contig 24945 bp, 25 predicted proteins | sample RumenRJG_02DNA_FD_189096 | JGI IMG/M metagenome (GOLD analysis project Ga0256405, IMG submission 189096) | Bovine rumen microbial communities from Lethbridge, Alberta, Canada - RJG_02 | ecosystem: Host-associated > Mammals > Digestive system > Stomach > Rumen | place: Canada: Alberta... | reverse complement strand
GTATTCATAGAGTTGCGGCGAGGGTACTCCCCTTGGGCGTTTCCTTATACGCTTATATCTTGCGCCAATGCTGATAAAAAACGTTTTAAGGTCGCATCGCTTGCCTCTTTGCCTACAGCCTCTTCCCATGCAGCTTTGGCCTTGCTAACACATTGCCTGTCCTGCTCGATGGCACGACGGACAGATTCTTCGTCCGAACTGTCCATGATGGGCTTTCGGCCACGGCCAGAACGTGTATTCAAGCCGTTGATACCTTCCTCCATGTATCGCTTCACCCAAGCGTTCACGGATACAAAACTCATGTCTGTGCGCCAGCCTTGGCGGCTGAAAGACCGGCGGCCTTCAGCAGAACAGCGCGGCAACGCATACGGAAACAATGCTTCTCGCCTAAGCGAAATCCCCTTTCGAGTTCGAGGCGTTGCGCCTCAGTCAACTCCAATATTTTTGGCTTTCCCATATCTAACTATAGAACGGAAATATCCAATATTTGTTTTATATAAAATAATTTTGTTCACTTACTCATTTGCTAATTTAATTAGATTAAAAGCCCCCTTTAGTTGCTTTCGCCATCTAAAAAAACAGGGGAAAACCAATGAAAACATATAAAAACAAATGGTTTTATTTTGTGTCCTTATGTTTTAATTGGTTTTTCTAAATAGCGAAAGCAACTTCTAAAAGCCCCCTCACCTCCGACCCCTTTCCCGCCCTTCGGGTACCCTTTTCCCGTGAAGGGTGGGAAAGGGGGTGAAGGTGAGGGGCAGGTGAGGGGCTGCTAAGTAAGTGGTCAAATAGTAAATGCTCTGATCTCTACAGTCCTATCTGTTTCTCATAAAGCTTACACAGAACGGTAAACTTATATATTGCCGAGCGTTGTGCTTGTACAAAGCCTGCTATGCCGTAGCGAAAACCGCCCTTGAATACGTATAGTTTTATGAAGCGAAACAAAGGTGAGAAGATCATAGAGAATAGTGTCACTCGCTTACCCAATCTCTTCTTCACTTCATTTTCTGTGTAGTCATTTAGGCGACGTACTGTAGCTTTAGTGCTGTCATCAAGGTGATTAAATGCAACATCTTTTCTTTTTTTGTCTATGTATTCTACTCTTCCATTCACCGTAGGAATTGTGTGTATGTATGGTGGCCATACGGTCTGATCCTTTACGAAAAAACGCAACTGATAATCGGGGTATGACGACGGCAGAAAAACGCCCATTGTATAATTCTTACGAGGAATGTATAGACCTTGTATGTCGCTTGGATTTTTGATGAAGTTGTATAAATAGTCGTGCAGAGCTTGAGGAATAAGTTCGTCTGCGTCAACTACTAACACCCAATCGTATGAAGCAGAATGAATAGCAAAATCGCGCGCAGGTTCGCAAATGTTGTAGTTACCCTTAGGGAAAGTAACCACTTTGCAGCCATATTGTTGAGCTATAGCTACAGTGCCGTCAGTTGACTCCATGTCGCAGACAACAATTTCGTCAAAAGACTTTGCCGTATCAAGAACCTGTGCAAGGTATTTTGACGCGTTGTAGGTGTTGATCACAACGGAGATGTTATTCTTCATAAATCTTCTTTAATTTTGCATAGAATATTTCGAAAGACAGGTTGTTCCTGTAATATGTCAAGGCTTGCTTTCCTATTTCCTTTCCGTATGAGTTGTTATACACATAGGCAATGGATTTTGCGAGAGCCTCTGCATCATCAGGAGGAATCAGGATGCCAGTTTCCTTATCCTTGATAAATTCCTTCTGTGCTCCATTGTTTGTCGTGATGACGGTTTTCCCTGCCATCATGTATTCTGCAACGGAAAGCCCGAAGGATTCCTGCGCGATAGTGGGGATAATTCCGCAATCAGTACCTTTTATCCATGGGATGACATCCGACTGGAAACCTATCCATTCTATTTTTTTATTGGCTATATTGGCAGTTTGCGCTTCTTCCTTTAGCCTTGTAATATAGTCGTTTCCTCCAGAACCAATAAAGAACATTCTCCATTTTATATCCTCTGGAAGTCTTGCCAATGCCTTTATTATGATCTCTACACCTTTTTCGTGCGTGATTCTTCCATGATACATGAGAATAATCTCATTGTCGGGTATGGAGTATTCTTTTCTTAGATCTTTAGCATTAGAATTGCTGCGTTCCTTAACTCCGTTGTGTATGACGAGGCATTTTCCTAAGTCTATTTCAGGTGAGGTGGAGAGAAAAGTATCTTTTGCAAGATTTGATACGAAGATGATCTTATCGATGTTTCTGTAGATGAATCTCTCGATAATGCTTTTCTTTGCCTTACGCACCAGATGCCTTGTCATTATTACCTTCGCTTCTTTGTTGTGCGAGAGCTTTCTTGCAGCCAAGGCTATGAATGCCCTCTTGAAGTCGTGGGCATGGATGATGCATTTCCCTTCATTCCTGATAGCCTTTGCGAGGGCCAGAATAGAATGGAAATCGAAATATCCACTTAGCGGCAAATGTGATAAACGTACATTTTCAAGTCTTGAGAAATTCTGCTTGAGACAGGCAATGTCCTTGCATATAATCTCTGGAGGGAAGTTTCCTTCTCTCTGGAGACTATCGGCAATGTCATAGACATATTGCTCTCCGCCTCCCCATGCCTTATTGCCTACTAAGTGGATTATCTTCATTTTCCTTTGTTCATGAAGGCTCTGTCATCTGTATAGTCCTTGTATGGAAGTTCATAGTCAAGGTAATAGAAATTATGCTGGCGTTGCTTCTCACCGGGAGGTATGGTCATATAGTCACCATACTTATGTGAGAGATATTTGTCAGGCATGGCAACCCCCATAAGCATCTTCCCCTCGAACTCTATGGGCACAGGTTCACCTATGTAGCTTTTGGGCATTATACCCGGTGTTCCGTCGTCATAGTCGCACACCTTCTCAGCTTTGGCGTATGGGTATTTCTTCATAATATCACACGCGGTTTTCTGTATAGTCTCATTGGTGTAGAAATGCTGCACGAGTCTCGGAATCCATGAGCTTGCACCTTTTCCGTGCTTGTATGGATTACGGTTGCAGAAATATGCCATTTTCTTTAGGAACGAATAGCGTCCCACATGTATCTTGCCTTTCAGTTTTGAAGAAGGAACGCCGTCAATAGGGAATACATCAACATAGATTCCTCCGACCGACATGAAGTCGTATCGCTCTATGATTGTGGTACTTGCATCAACCAGTTTTGCGTATGTACCAGTAAACTTGTTGTCCTTCTCTATGGAATTGAGCTCGTAGGGTGCAGGAAGCCATTCCTTGCTATGCTCCACGAGGGTGTTGTAGTCTTCCCGTGGCATAGCTATGTCGGCGTCATCATCCCAAGGAATGAAACCGCCATGACGCACTGCGCCCAACATTGTGCCAGCCCATAAATAATATCTCAGATTATGCTCTTTGCACACTGCATCGATAGCTTTCACTATCTCCAATATGCGAAGCTGCAATGGTCTTATGTCGTAAGTAGCCATAATTGTTTTGCGTATATACTAATAGAGTTCTGCAGGAATTTTTTGTTTGGCAGTCTCAAAATCTTCCACTGTGTCGAGTTCACACGAGAAGAGGTCTGTAATATCCAACACTTGAAACGAATGCCCCTGCGCAATAAGACGCTCAAAAGCGCGCTCGTAGAACACATTTTCTAAATGTTCTTCATTCATCATGTGTTCAAGTTCTTTATAGAGCGCACAAGTGTATGCTTTGCCCATTTTTTCTATACCAAGGCTCTCACCAATGGCGCTCTTGGGGTCGCAAGTCTTGTTTATTTCCTTGATAATGCCCTTTTCATCAACAATCACCTTAATTTCCTCTTCGCCAAGTTCATGACGATTGAGTGTTAGCAAATTGTTCTCTTTATTGGCAAGCACGCGCGCAACTATTTTAGGGTCGTAGAGCAAATCGCTATCGAGCAGTAGCACCTCTTCGCCTTCCACTTGTGGACGAGCCAACCACAATGAATAGATGTTGTTGGTGCTTTCGTATTTATCGTTGTGTATGAATATGCTATTGATATGAGGATAATTGTTACGAACAAAATCTTCAATCATATTATGCAGATAACCAGTGACAAACACGAAATCTGTTATTCCGTTTGCAGTTAACGCATCGAGACTACGCTTCAAGAGCGATTTATCGCCTATTTTGAGTAGGCATTTGGGCGTATTGTTAGTGAGCGGTCGTAGGCGAGATGCCATTCCAGCTGCCAATATTAGAACCTTCATAATGCTTATTTATGAGTTGCAACGCGCTTAATGGTATCGCATACGATCTGAATCTGCTCAGGACGACCGAGCGTAATACGCAGACACGATTCAAGGCCAGGATCAGACATGAACTTTATCTTGTAGTTCTGCTCAGCCAACGCTTTTTGCAGTGCAGATTTAATCTCTATTGGATATTTTATAAGTATGAAATTGGCAACACTCTTATATACCTTGAAGCCATCGAGTGAACCAAGTTCGTTTTTGAACAATTGACGATCCCACTCCATTTGGTTGGCTACATTGCGATAATGTTCGTCACTTTCGAGAGCCGCAAGAGCGACCGCTTCGCTAAAACGATTGTAACCAAGATACTTATTGGCATACTTCAAGAAGTCGTTATGCCCAGCACCCATAAAGCCAAAGCCCATTCGCAAGCCAGGGAGTCCATAGAACTTCGAGAGAGTACGCGATATTATAAGGTTTGAATACTTATTTACGAGCGGAGCAATATAGTCGGTATCATTGGTTATGAAACTTGCATAAGCTTCATCGATAAGCACCATTGTCTCTGAAGGTATATTTTCCATAATTCGGCCAATCTCCTCAGATGTTAAGCAGTTTCCAGTTGGATTGTTTGGCGATGCAAGCAAAAGCATTCTCGGACAAATGCGATTGGTGTAAGCAATAACTTCATCAACGTTGTATGCAAAAGTATCTTCTTGTTCGTAGAGTGGATACATCTCTGTTTTACCATCAACCTCGGCTGCAATGGAACTATAATACCACCAAGAAAATTGAGGAATAAGTATTGTTTTATTGTCGCCTTTGGTAAGGTAGAAATGCACTGTGTTTTTCAGAATATCTTCGCCACCATAGCCAAGCAACACTTGCTCTTCGGGCACATTGTATATCTCTGAAAGACGAACAGACACGATGCTCTTCTTACCCTCGTCGTAGATACGAGTGTAGAAGCACAATGTCTCTGGGTCGAAGTTCTTTATTGTGTCAATAACCTTCTGCGAAGGCTTGAAGTTAAATTCGTTTCTGTCAAGAAAAATCATATATTTTATTAAATTAAAAATTAAAAAATAAGAAGTAAAAAGTGGCAAATCACGCCCGTAAGCATTCAATGCTAATCATACTTTTTACTTTTTAATTTATACTTTTTTACTTTTTTGGGCTTTTTATAGACAAAATGCAACATTGCGAAGTTCACGGGAACAGCTGATTCCATAGCCAATAGTGCCGCCCATTCCTTCGGTATTCCGAGCCATAGGTATAGGTTCAGGAAACCGAGCTGCACAAAGAAGTTGACGACATGCGAACTCCCGAAACCTATCAGCCTCTTCCATGACGGACTGCTATGGAATGTCCAGAAACTCGTTATCACGAAGTTACAGCAGAACGACACGAGGTAGCTCAGCGTATAGGCTATGTTTACGTTAATCCATTTTATCAGCACCCAATATACTGCATACTGAATGGCTACTGCCAATACTCCGTTTACGCAGAATCTGAGGAACTGGCCGTATTTAGGATCACTATTGTATATTTCTTTAATAGCCCCCACCTTCTCCCCCGAGGGGGAGTGGTATCTATATAGCTTTTATCACTAATAGGCATTTCCAAATTATGTTGTGCTTCTTTTCCCAAAATTCTTTCTGTTTTGACTTTTTATAATTACGAATGACGAATTACCTGTTTACTATAAGCAATTACGAGCGAACACCGTATTAGCGAACGATACTAACTAGGTAATTAGTAATTCGTAATTAGTAATTAGTAATTTACTAATCGTCTCCGGAGTGAACATTCGCCTTGCATAAGCCTCCATCTTTTGCCCGATGCTCTTTGCTAAAGCCTTGTCTCCGCAAAGGCTGTCGATGTGCCTTGCCATCTGCTCTGCTGCATCTGAGGCATGAGGATCTATCAGACAAGCATCTTGTCCTGCTGCTTCGGGAAGTGAAGATACTGTTGTCGTAATCACAGGTGTCTGTTGAAGAGCCGCCTCTACCACAGGCAATCCGAAGCCCTCGTAGAAAGAAGGGTAGATGAACAACAACGCCCTTGTGTATAGAGCCTGAAGCAACTGGTTGTTGTGAATGTTTGTCTCGATCCTCGTATATGCTTCAAGCGAGTTCTTGGCAATAAAAGCCTCACATTCCTTTCGGTATTCCCTTCCGTTGCCTATGATGAGCAGTAGCGGACGGTTCTCTTTTGGAATCATAGCCAATGCCTGAAGTGCTCCAAGTAGGTTCTTTCGTGAGTTGATGCTCCCCACATAGAGGATGAAAGGCGGCAGACCATCCTTGCCAAAGTGCTCCGTGATGAGGCGGTCGCAGGTCTCATCGGGTAGTGGAGTATAATAGTATTCCTGAACCGGCTGATAGATAACCTTTACCTTGTCCTCCTTTACGCCATAGAATCTGATCACATCTCTCTTTGTTGATTCTGAAATAGCCAGAACCTGATCTGCCCTTCTGCACGAACTGCCATACTTCCAGTTATAGATCTTTCGGTCTGCCCAATGATACATATCGGGGAAAGTTAGCCAAGCCACATCATGAATTGTCACGATAGACACTGGGCGTTTTCCTGCCGACAAGTCGAACGGAATTTCGTTGCTAAGACCGTGATAGATGCCACAACCATCCTTTGCCGCTTTCTTTCCAAGAGAGAAAGTGCGGGTGAGAGAACTTTCATCATAGAGTACATACTCATTATCCGGGAATAGCTTTTGCAAGCCGCCCACCAAAGTGCGACTATAATTGCCCAGTCCTGTCTGGTTGTGATAATAACGCTTAGCGTCGAATCCTATCTTCACTTTCTAAGATTTTATTTATTATAAATAAATATCGTGCAAAGTTACTCATATTTTTTCATATTTGCAACTATTTGGCTGGAAAACATATAAAAAAGGACAGGAAATACATTCTAAGGACAAAAATATTTTCCCACCACAATTAATGTGATGGGGGCGTTAAATATCAATAGTTCATCCTTGCTCTGTGATGATTACTCACATAGCCACGGATATTTCTTTTCCATTTCTTCGGTAACTTCATCCATAGTGTAAACTTTTCCTGCCTTGATATCCTCTTCTGATTTCCTTATCCTTGATAGGAGTTCTTCCTTGGTATAAGATGCTGTTTATTAGCAGGCTTATCCAATACAATGTTTAGAAAAGAATTTGCTCTTTTGCTAAATCCTTTCCCGTTTCTATGCTGCTGTTCCGATTTCATATAGATATTCAGGCGCAAAGTCAGCACCATTTTCCCATTCTATGGTGTTGAATTTTATGGTGAATCGTTTGAAGTACTCAATATCCTTTAGCGGAGTAAATATCTCGCCTTTGAGAGAAGAGTATAAATCCACTATACGACATTCACCATTATTGAAATGGAGCATTACCTTGTAACCCTCCAAATACTCAGCTTTTGTTACTTCGAGAAACATAGTCTTTTTTATTTTAGAGGTTCTATTTTCTTTAGTGGAGAGCCGTTTTGAGCCAGCTCCCAGTTTTCCATTAATTCTGGACGATGATCGTCTAACCATTCTAGAATCATTCGAAGAGCACGACCTGGCATTTCTCCTTTCACAACTCCATTGACGATAGGTTCAAAAGACTCATCCCACAAATCAAGTAATCGTGAGTATGCCCATTCACGAAATGACTTTTCACGACGAAGTTGATGCACAAGGACTTGCATCTGTTCCTCTTTATCAAGTCCAACAAAACGTCGCCTCAATTCTTTCAAGGCGGCATTCTGTGTTGGTCTATTATCACTATGGAGGTCTTTTCATTACAGACTTCAGAGGAGAGTTCCAATGTTGAGAGTTTCTCATGACCTATTTGTCATATTTTGCCACTTCCTTTACATTGGAAAGTCGCTTTTCAAAATATATAATAGACTCTTTATGTTGTTCTGGTCTGATACCTGTTAAGATGCTTAATCTTTGATTGGCTACATACTTTGCTCCTATCTCATCCAAGTTTAATACTTCCATCAGTTTATTTACAGCATCTTCAATATTGCGGCTTTGCCTAATAATTTGTATTGTTTCTACTATACGACATGCTTGAGTTAGTAATGCTTTTGCATAAATAACTTCGTTTTCTGCATATCTAACCCAGTCGCTCATGTGACCATACATGTAATAGAATATAGAATGATTGCCAAACACAGGATTTTTTACAACTCTTGCTTTTTCTATTTCTTCTGCAAAAAGTTCTTCAGCCTTCAACAGAAAATTCTCAAAGTGTTCGTCATTTCTTGAACGTCTGATGTCATCTGCCAACTTCTTTAGATTCATATTGTACTTAAGAAGTTTCGAATAGTCTTCTATCCTGACCTCTGTTGTTTCCAAAAGGACACCGTCCTTGATTTTAAATTTACGCTGTATCATATTTTACCAAGCTTTGTTAGATGGCCTCTAATTTCATTTGCCATATCCTCAATCATATCATTTTGAATTTGGCTTAATTGAACGGTATGTATGACGAGTTTCTGTTTATCTTTACTATGATGAGTATAAAACCAAAAACCTGTGGGATACTTTTTCTTGTGCTCGCCTATTGGGCTCCCATCACTATTTGGCTCATTATCAAACTCAACACCAAAAGTTTGGTTAATCTGGTACCCGTTCTTTTTGTCGTTATTAATATAATTCGAACAGGCTAGAATTACCACAGGAAATGACTTAATAAAACGTGAATCTTTGAAAAAATTGTAAGCGTTTATTGATACCATCCTTTATTTCTTTTGTAAGGTAAGAACGCTTGCTTGGGATATTGTTCATTTCAGTTGTAAAAGCAAGCTTTTCAAAATCCCATTTGTTATTTACTTTATCCCTGCATAGTCTAATATTATCACGAATAAGAGCCTCACTTGTATCCGTTGACTCTTTACCGATAATCAAAATATCAGCATTGGGATTTCCTTGACCGCAAAAGGTTAGTGGTTCTTTCTCGCATTCATTAATAAACTCTTCAAATAATTTTTCTCTATCCATAATCATTAGTATTTAATTAGTTGCTTGCAAAGATAGCAGTTTTTTATAAAATAATCAAAATTAAGCAGCATGTTTCACATAATTGATACGCAGTCCATTTCCGATGTCCGCCAATGCTCTGTTGGTTGCATAGAAGAGCGTATCTGTACTTGTGTAATCTTGCGGTCTTATCCATTTTCCCTTCAAGATTCTCCAAAGCGTTTCTGCAATGTTCAGGTGCGGGGAATATGGTGGAAGGAAAAACAGAAAAAGTCTTCTGTTTTCCCATATAGGTCTGAGTTCCTTAACCAACTTGTTCCGATGCACTGTAGCATTGTCGAGCACGACAAAGGTGTCCTTTCTGACGCGGAAGGAGAAATCGTCCAGGAAACTGACAATCTCGTGTGCCGTCATCCGCTCGGTAGTGGTGAATCCCTCGTACTGGTTGTCGCGGGTAATCATGCCGAAAATGTTGAGTCTTGCGACCCTTTGGGACGGAACGAACACGTCCTCTCCTTTCAATTGCCAGCCGTATGGTACATATCCTTCCGTACAGGTGTGGCTTTCATCGGCATAATAGAGTGTAATGCTGCCTTCATTTGCATGTCTTTCAAGTTTTTGCAACTTCTCGACCTTATATTCATAGAGTTGCGGCGAGGGTACTCCCCTTGGGCGTTTCCTTATACGCTTATATCTTGCGCCAATGCTGATAAAAAAACGTTTTAAGGTCGCATCGCTTGCCTCTTTGCCTGTTGCCTCTTCCCATGCAGCTTTGGCCTTGCTAACACATTGCCTGTCCTGCTCGATGGCACGACGGACATATTCTTCGTCCGAACTGTCCATGATGGGCTTTCGGCCACGGCCAGAACGTGTATTCAAGCCGTTGATACCTTCCTCCTATCGCTTCACCCAAGCGTTCACGGATACAAGACTCATGTCCGTCTGTGCGCCGGCCTTGGCTGCTGAAAGACCATCGGCCTTCAGCAGAACAGTGCGGCAGCGCATACGGAAACAATGCTTCTCGCCTAAGCGAAATCCACTTTCGAGTTCGAGGCGTTGCGCCTCCGTCAACTCCAAAGCTTTTGGCTTTCCCATATTTGACTATAGAACGGGAATATCTAATATTTATCCCAAATCGGTCATTAGGATGGCTATTTTCGTGGTTACTTTCATAACCGTTTGATAACAAACACTTTACAAATTGAATTTTCTAATGACCGCCATTAGAAAAACGAGCTTACAAGTAGTTTACTTTCAAGGCTTTACAAACTTAACCACGGATTTATGTACTTCTAACGACCGATTTGGGTTTATTTTATATAGACTAATTTTGTTCAGTTACTTATTGAAAAAATATAATTCAAAAAGAATCGAGCGACCACCATTGGATAGCCGCCCGACTGTTTTCCGAAATAAAAATCGGATTCTATATAATTGTAGTAGTTTCTTATTTTCCGGCTATGAGCCTATACGAAATAACATCGCGGCTCTTGACCACGAGTTTGCGGTCTGCCTTGTTTTTGAGCGATGTCTTGCCCTCGGCCTTGTGAGTCCAGAGGTTATAGACCTTGTAGACTTTCGTGCTGAAATCGGTGCTTAGCTTGCTCACCTCTTTATCCGTAAGATTGAAATCCTGCCAGTTTAGCTGATACGAGATGTCGCTGCGCGTAGGGTTGAGGATTGTGAAAGCCCAGTCGCCACCAGCCAACGGCTTGAACCAGAATTGGAGTCCGTCGCGGTCGCAATAGTGCAATCCCTGAACGCCGAGCGTGTCTTGGTCAACGGCAATCATATCCTTGTTAAGGATGATGTTGCGCGTTGCCTCGCTCATAGAGCGCAGGTCGTTGCCCAGAATAAGCGGACTCGCCATCATGCACCACATGGTAAAGTGCGCGCGGTCTTCGTTCTCGGTCATGCCATTTCCAACCTCAAGCATGTCGGGGTCGTTCCAGTAGCCCTTGCCGGCATACTGGCGCAGCGTGTCGTTATACTGAATACATTGCATAACGCCAAACTGGGTGTATCCCGGAAAAACGCGCAGAGAGTCGAAATTACACCAAATGTCGGGAGTTGTGCGCCACGAATGACCGATTTCGCGCGCCCATCGCCAAGGACGGCTGTTTCCCCACTCGCACATGCTCAGGAAGATTGGGCGACCGGCAGCCCTGAGCGCATCGCTTATAAGCTGATATGCTCCGCGAGGGTTTACGTTCTCGGTGTTGCACCAGTCGTACTTCAGATAGTCAACGCCCCAACGGGCATACTGTATGGCATCCTGATACTCATGTCCGAGCGAGCCGGGCATATTGGCGCAAGTGTTTGTTCCGGCATCGCTGTAGATTCCGAGTTTCAAGCCCTTTGAATGAACATAATCGGCCACCGCCTTCATTCCGTTCGGAAACTTCTTGGCATCGGCTTGAATGAAACCGTTTTCGTCACGCTGTCCGTGCCAGCAGTCGTCGATGTTGATATAGGTGTAGCCTGCATCGCGCAAGCCGCTATCTGCCATAACATCGGCAATACCTTTTATAATTTCTTCGGAGATGTTGCCCTGAAACTTGTTCCATGTGCTCCATCCCATCTGCGGCTTGTCAGCCAGTTTTTCCCACTTCTGCGCCATCGCAGGCATTGTCGCAAGGGCGATGAATGTGCCCACCAAGGCTATTTTTCTGATGATTTTCATGATATTTTTGTTTATTTTGAATTTACGATGATGTTTGCCGGCTTTAGTCCGTCGGAACTGCAACTGAGGGTGATGGCAGAAGGCGTTTCCGCACCCTGCACCAGAATCTGAGCCAAGCCGTTGAATGCCGGAATGCTGAACGATTTGCAGTCCTTCTCCTTCGGATGGTCGGCTCCGAGATACATCGGGTCGCCATTGCCGACACCCAAGATGCGCGCATCGCCGTTCAGACTGAATTTCAGCATCGGACAGGCATCGGGCACAATTCTGCCTTTGGCATCCTGTACCTCAACGGTGATAACAGCCAAGTCTCTGCCGTCTGCCGTAATCGTCTGGCGGTCGGACTTCAGCACAATCTTCGTTGCCGGCTTTGTTGTCTCTATGGTTTCGGTCATGATGCGCTTGCCGTTCTTGTAGCCAACAGCCACAACGCGACCGGGCTGATAGACGGCTTTCCATTTCAGATGACCGTTTTTAGGCATCTTCTGCCTGCCAAGTTTCTTGCCATTTACGGTGAGTTCAACCTCGTCGCAGTTGCTGTAAGCCCAAAGGTCGATATCTTCGCCTTCGTGGCCTTGCAGATTCCAATGCGGAAAGATGTGAAGCGTAGGCTCGTCGGTCCACCACGATTTCAGATACCAAGCCTCATCTTTCCAAAATCCGCAGTAGTCGAGAATGCCGAATTCCGAGTCGGTTGCAGGATAAGAGAGCGGATTAGGCTCTCCGCGATAGTCGAAGCCAGTCCAGTAGAACAGTCCCGCGCCCCACGGACGTTCGTCGTAGAACTTCCATCCGCGTTCTATCACGTTTTCAACCTCGTATGTCCGTCCCGAACGGTTGCAGCTGACCATTCTGCCCGGAAACTCTTCGGACTCGAAATAACAACCGCGAGTTCCGCAGCCAGTCGTCTCTTCCGTTCCGACAATACGCCACGACGGATTCGCTTTCTTGCGGTTATCAACATCGTTCTGCGCTATGTAGTTGAATCCCACGACATCAAGTCCCTTTATCAACTCCGTTCCGCCGGCGTTTGCCACGGTGCTTGGTCGTGTTGGGTCGAAAAGCCGTGTGTACTCGCGCATGGCCTCGGCAAGACGAGTGCCCTGAATGTTGTTCTCCAAGCCCCACTCCTCATTTCCGTCGCTCCAGAGGATGACAGACGGATGGTTGCGGTCGCGCTTTATCATGCGTTCGAGCAGTCGGAGATGCTCTTCGTTGATGCCCATAAGTCGGTTTTCGTCGATGACGAGAATGCCCTCGCGGTCGCACACATCGAGCACGGCGGGAGTCATTGGGTTGTGCGATGCACGATAAGCGTTGCAACCGAATTTCTTCAGTTGCTTTATGCGCCATGCCTGCAAGGCATCAGGAATTGCCGAACCAACGCCGGCATGGTCTTGATGCATGTTCACGCCCTTCAATTTCAGCTGTTTGCCGTTAAGGAGAAAGCCTTTTTCGGCATCGAAGGCGATGTCGCGAATGCCCGTCGTAGTAAGATACTCATCAACCACCTTGCCATCTTGCTGAATGGTTGTTTCGACCTTGTAGAGATAAGGGTCGGCGGTGCTCCACAGATGCGGCTTGCTAACCGAAAGGCTCTGTTTGCAGACTGATGTCTGCTTTGCTTTCAGACTGAGCGACGATGGTTCGCTTTTTGCCACCTCGTTGCCATCGGCATCGAGCAGACGCTGGCGCACCTCACATCGGGAAGCCTTCAAACTGCCATTGAAGATTTCAGTCTCTACCGTCAAAGCCGCCTCGGAATAAGGCTGCTGAAGAGTTGCGTAGACGAATGTTCCGAAAGGCGCAACGCTGACCTCGGCAGACTTGTCGAGCCACACATCGCGGTAGATTCCTGCGCCCTCGTAAAACCAACCTTCCTCGAGCGAGGCATCGGCACGGACGCAGATGAGATTGTCGCCACCATAATTAACGTACGGCGTTATGTCGTAAACCTGAGTGGCATATCCGCTCGGCTCTGTGCCCATATAAAATCCGTTGAACCACACTTTCGAATTGCGGAAAATGCCGTCGAAACGCAGCACAAGACGCTTGCCCAAATCGCCGTTGTCTATTCTGACTGTTTTTCTGTACCAGCCCACGCTCGTTTCGGGATACTTCCAGCCAACGGTCTTGTAGCCATGCGAATGGCTTGCCTCCGAAGCGTATGGCAACGCCGCAACCCAGTCGTGCGGAATCTGCACGTCTTGCCACGCAGAATCGTCGAACTTCAGGATATAAGGACCTTGGTTGTGAATTGAATTCGCCTTTGTAAGGTAGTTGAAATATTCTGTTCCGCAGCCGAAATCCTTCTTTGGGTCGGCAGCATTTCCGAAGGCAAACTTCCAGCCTTTGTCAAGACGGATGGTCTCGCGCGGAGTTTTCTGCGCCTGCATCAATCCGACGTTAGCCAAAAGTGCTATTATCAATAAAAATCTTAGTCTCATTTATTTGTATAAAGGTTTTGCAGACGAAAGTTGCACACGCCGGAGACTGAATATGCCCGACCGTGCGCAACTTCGTTTTAATCAAAAAAATATCTATTCTGCTTCGAGCACGAGAACACGGCTCGACCAACTTGTATTCTTGTGATAGTCAACATTATGCTTGTACGGAATTTCAAGTCCGTTGCTCATCAGATATGCTCCGCTGAACGATTTTCCCTCGAACGCCAGAGGCTCGTTGTCTATTCTGTTAAGTTCGTGAACCTTATACATTCGCGAAGGGTCGAGACCTGCCATCTGCACGCGCGGCAGATGCTCGTTCATCATGTGCACGAGTTTGTACCAGAAGAATACGGCCTTGTCTTTCTGCTCGGTTACATACATCAGCGAAGCCACGTTCTTGTTGTCGTAAGGCGAGACAAGGCGGTACAAATCGCCAAACTGAACAACCGGGCGTATCGTTTTGTACTCGGCAATGGCATTACGGCAGAGTTTCTTCTCCTCGTCGCTAAGATTCTTTGGCTGAAGTTCCATGCCGAGGCGACCGGTCATAGCCACGTCAATTCTGTATTTCAGCGGAATGGTCCGGAATGTCTGATGCGACGGCGAGTTTCCGATGTGCTGTCCCATGGCTATCGACGGGAAGAAGTACGATGTGCCCCATTGCATGAAGATTCGCTGAAGAGCGTCGGTGTTGTCGCTCACCCAGAACTCATCGAAATAAGGCATCAAGCCCCAGTTTACTCGTCCTCCGCCGCTCGAACAGTTCTGAATGGTGAGGTCGGGATACTTGGCGCGAATTCTCTGGCAAGTCTTCTCCAAACCGCGGATATACTCTATGAACAAATGACTCTGATTGTCTTTGCTAAGATAGTTTGAGCCGTGGTTTACGATGCTCATGTTAGCATCCCACTTTATGTAACTGATGCGCGGATTCTCGGTCATTAAATCATCAACGACCTTGAATACAAAGTCCTGAACCACAGGGTTCGACATATCCAAAACGAGTTGCGTACCGCCTCGTCCGCAGGTAGCCTCGCGTCCCGGAGCCTTTACAATCCAGTCGGGGTGCTTCTCGTAGAGTTCGCTCTTGTTGTTGGTCATCTCAGGCTCAATCCAGATGCCGAACGAGATGCCGTTTTTGTCGGCACACTTAACCAGATTTCCGATGCCGTTTGGAAGCTTGCGCTTGTCTACAACCCAGTCGCCAAGGCTCGAGTTGTCTATGTTGCGCGGATATTTGTCGCCAAACCAGCCATCGTCCATAACAAAGAGTTCGCCGCCCATTCCGGCAATGTCGCCCATCATCTGGTCCATGCCCTCCTCGTTTATGTTGAAGTAGACGCCTTCCCAACTGTTAAGCAAGATGCGGCGTTCCTTGTCGCCGTGAGCCAGCCTGTACTTTCTGCCCCACTTGTGGAAGTTTCGGCTCGCGCCGCTCAATCCTTCTTCAGAATAAGTAAGGGCCAAGGCTGGAGTTGTGAATACCTCGCCCTTCTTCAGATGGTAGGTCGAATTCTCCTCGTTTATTCCGGCAAAGAAGCGGTGATACTCGCCATCGCCGGTATCGACATACAGTTTGTATGCGCCGGGATAGCACAGAGCCGCGCCGATTACCCTTCCACGGGTTTCGTCCGGCTTTCCGTCGAGCGAGAACATCACCTCGGCATGAGCCAGATGAGCGTTTCGCACGGCATCTTTGTTCTTTATCATCTTTACTCCGGGCGTGAGGGGCTCCTGACAGAGGCGCGCCTCGTTTGCCCACGAGCCGTAGAGCGACGAAATCCACACATCGCCGCGACGGATAGGCAGCGAGCCCGAAAGGAACTTCTGCAAATCGACGTTCTTCTTTTCCTGATGCGAGATTTCAGTCCAAGTCTCAATCATATCAACATTATCGTAAGCCTTGTAAAACACGTTCACGAAGAACGGATAAACGCGGTCTTTCATCTTGACGACTGTAATTCGGGCATCGCCGTCTTTCCTTGTCTCGGTGCCCTGCACAACCATCTGAAGACTCATGTTTCCGTCGGCATGAAGCACAGAAAGAGCGGCCTCGTCGGCTCCGTTCATGCCATAAACGGGATATGCGGCAAACTTATCCTTCGCTGTCTGCTCAACGGTCTTGGCATCGGCATCGGAGAGTTTTGTGCCGTAGTAAATAACCTTCAGTTCGTCCGACTTGTCGGCCTGAAGAAGAAGCGTTGTCCTTGGCGTAGAGATGTTTAGCACATCGGCAAAAGCCGATAACGACAGCATCAGCGCCACCGATAAAACTATTCTTTTTTTCATTTTTTATGATTTTAGAAAAAGGTATTGCAAATATACGGACAAAACTCTTTTTCTCATACACAATTTTTATTTGGTTTCGATACTTTTTAGTCAACTTGCTCAATGTTCTGCTTACACTCCCCTCAATGTTCCATATAACTTCCCTCTACCTTCCCTCTACCTTCCCTCTTCCTACCTTCTTCCTACCTTCTTCCTACCTTCTTCCTACCTTCTTCCTACCTTCTTCCTACCTTCTTCCTACCTTCTTCCTACCTTCTTCCTACCTTCTTCCTACCTTCTTCCTACCTTCTTCCTACGACGCATATACTAAACGAACAATTTCTGACGAAATTGTTCGTTATAAATCCTCGGCAATTATAAAAGCAATTTTGAATTATGAATTCTATGAATTCTGAATTGTTAATTGTCAATTGTGAATTGTCAAAGAATAAACTTGCAGATGAGGCAAACATTGGCTATCTTTGCCCATTGCTATAACATTTTTCACCAATCATTTTATATGGAGACATACAATTTTGACGAGATAGTGAACAGACGCGGCACAAACTCGTACAAGTGGGACGTTTCGGACAAGGAGAACTTTCTGCCGATGTGGGTTGCCGACATGGATTTCAGAACATTACCTTATATTATAGAACGACTTCAGCAGAGGGTTGCACACGGCATCTTTGGCTATACAGCCGTGCCCGACAGCTATTATGATGCGGTTACAAACTGGTTTGTACATCGCCACAACTGGCTCATGCAGAAGGAATGGATAATCTACACATCGGGCGTTGTGCCTGCCATCTCGGCAATAATAAAGGCAATGACGCAGACGGGCGACAAGGTGCTGGTGCAGACTCCGGTATACAACTGCTTCTTTTCGTCGATAAAAAACAACGGATGCGAGGTCCTATGCAACGAACTGATATACGAGGACGGCACTTACAGAATTGACTTCGACGACCTTGAGCAGAAGGCTGCCTACCCTAAGACAACGGTAATGATTCTGTGCAATCCGCACAACCCTGCCGGACGCGTGTGGACACGCGACGAACTCGCACGCATAGGCGAAATATGCCTGAAGAACGATGTCTTCGTAATTGCCGACGAAATTCATTGCGAACTTGTGATGCCGGGACACCGCTACACTCCATTCGCCTCAATATCGCCAGAAATTCTGGACAACTGCGCCGTGTGCACATCGCCAAGCAAGGCGTTTAACATTGCTGGACTACAGATTGCAAACATCACGATTGCAAACAACAAGATAAGGCGAAAAGTAGACCGCGCCATAAACATAAACGAGGTTTGCGATGTCAATCCGTTTGGCGTGGAGGCTCTGCAAGCAGCATACAGCAGCAAGGGAGCGGAATGGCTCGAACAACTGAACGCGTATCTGTACGACAACTACTTGTGTCTGTGCGAGTTCTTCGAGAACAATCTGCCTCAGTTCCCTGTTACAAAACTCGAAGGAACGTATCTTGTGTGGGTTGACTGCTCGGTTCTGGGCAAGCCGTCGGACGAACTTTGCAGCGAACTTCTTCAGGCTCAAGGGCTTTATCTTAACGAAGGAACGATGTACGGCACATCGGGCATCGACTTTGTGCGCATAAATATAGCCTGCCCAAGAGCGGTTTTAATAGAAGGTCTGCAACGATTCAAGAATTATGTAGTTTACTGATTTTCTGAATTTAAGATATAAAAAACTGCCGTCCGATTTTCTTGCATCGGGCGGCAGTTGCCTTTTCTTCTTCCAAATCAATAGTCGTTTTTCGTAAAAGTTTCGGAGATAATCAGTTTTCCGTTTCCGTAGAACTTGTATTGCAGCGTTGCGCCCTCGTCCTTCTGCTGTTTCAGGCTCACATCGTTTACAATATTGTCCCGCAGAGTCTCCCTCATCTTCAACTTAAGCCTTTGCTGAACATCGGGCTTAAGAAAATCGCCGTCGAACGAGTAGTAGAATACGAAAACGTTCTTATCCTCGTCGTAACTAACGCTGTCGAGCACGTTGTTCTTGTCAATCCGCACCGGACAACGGTCGTTCTGCTGCTCGGCAAACTCCTTGATTTTCGTTCTTTTAAGGTTTCGCGATGCACATCCGGCAACGAGAAGAGCCGACAGAACTATAATCAGATATTTTCTCATCGTTTTATGTTTTTTTGGTTGCGCAAAAATAAAGAAGAAAAAATAAAAAATAACTAATAAATGTTAAAAAAATGCATTTATATTTAATAATATTTGTTCATATTATATATTTTTTGTTTCTTTGCTCCCGATTACAGAACTCATAGCGAAATCGCTATTTTTAGTAAACAGTATTATACTTTAAAGAACTTTTATTTTAACAATTAAACAAGAGAGGAAAGATGGAACAAGTCATTAGAATTATGGTAGCGGCATTTTCAGCCGTATTGCTTTACATCTGCAATATGCTGATTATGTAAAAGCATCATTCGCAACGACAAACAACAAAGCTTTAAATGTAAGAAGATTTAATGAGTGGCATTGTTCGCTTTCAAGCGTCAATGCCACTTATTTTTATGCCTTCGCGAGGCTGCCGATTTGGTACTTTACGTTCTTTTTTGTATCTTTACACCCAATTTTCGAATCGTATTTTATAACAGATGAAACATATCAGAAATTTCTGCATCATAGCACACATCGACCACGGAAAGTCAACGCTGGCCGACCGTCTGCTCGAATACACAAACACCATAAAGGTTACCGAGGGACAAATGCTCGATGACATGGATCTTGAGAAGGAAAGAGGAATCACCATCAAGAGCCACGCCATACAGATGGAGTACGAATACAAGGGCGAGAAATACATTCTGAACCTTATCGACACTCCGGGACACGTAGACTTCTCTTATGAGGTGTCGCGCTCTATCGCCGCATGCGAAGGCGCGCTGCTTGTTGTCGATGCCACTCAGGGCGTTCAGGCACAGACCATCTCGAACCTTTACATGGCTATAGACCACAACCTCGAAATCATTCCGGTTATAAACAAATGCGACATGGTTAATGCCATGCCCGAGGAGGTTGAGGACGAAATCATCGACCTTATAGGCTGCGACCGCGAAGACATAATACGCGCATCGGGAAAGACCGGCGAGGGCGTTGAGGACATCCTCCATGCCATCGTCGAAAAAGTGCCTCATCCTGTAGGCGATGAAAACGCTCCTCTTCAGGCACTTATCTTCGACTCGGTTTTCAACAGCTTCCGAGGCATCATTGCTTACTTCAAGATTGTAAACGGCTCGATAAAGAAAGGCGATCAGGTTGAGTTCATCAACACCGGAAAGCAATATTCAGCCGACGAAATCGGTGTCCTGAAGATGGATTTGTCGCCACGTCAGGAACTGCATTGCGGCGACGTGGGCTACATAGTTTCGGGCATCAAGACAGCCACCGAGGTTAAGGTGGGCGATACACTTACGCACATTGCCAACCCAAGCAAGGAGGCTATTGCCGGATTTGAGGAGGTAAAGCCGATGGTGTTTGCCGGCGTCTACCCTATCGAGACTGAGGATTTCGAGAATCTGAGAGCATCGCTCGAGAAACTTCAGCTTAACGACGCATCGCTTACTTTCATGCCCGAGAGTTCTGTTGCGCTTGGCTTCGGCTTCCGCTGCGGATTCCTCGGACTGCTGCACATGGAGATTGTTCAGGAGCGACTCGACCGCGAATTCAACATGGACGTGATAACCACCGTGCCAAACGTATCGTACATGGTTTACGACAAGCACGGCGAGTGCAAGGAAGTACACAACCCAGCCGGAATGCCCGACGTTACGCTTATCGACCGCATCGAAGAGCCTTACATTCAGGCATCTATCATAACCACAGCCACTTACATCGGCCCTATCATGACTCTGTGTCTGGGCAAGCGCGGCGAACTGATAAAGCAGGATTTCATCTCGGGCAACCGCGTTGAACTTCAGTTCTACATGCCTCTGGGCGAAATTGTCATCGACTTCTACGACAAACTGAAGAGCATCTCGAAGGGTTACGCATCGTTCGACTATCACCAGTGCGGATTCCGTCCAAGCAAGCTGATAAAGCTCGACATTCTGCTTAACGGCGAGCCTGTTGACGCGCTCTCAACGCTTACGCACGTTGACAACTCGGTAGACTTCGGCCGACGTATGTGCGAGAAGTTGAAGGAACTTCTGCCACGCCAGCAGTTTGACATCGCCATTCAGGCAGCCATAGGCGCAAAGATTATCGCCCGTGAGACTGTAAAGCAGGTGCGAAAGGATGTAACGGCGAAATGCTACGGCGGTGATATCAGCCGAAAGAGAAAGTTGCTCGAAAAGCAGAAACGAGGCAAGAAGCGCATGAAGCAAATCGGCAACGTTGAAGTGCCGCAGAAAGCCTTCCTTGCTGTATTGAAGCTTGATTAAAAGATGATAAAGAAAGCGGTCGCAAAACAGATATCTGCAACCGCTTTTATTATCATCTTTTGATGACTGGCAATCTTATTCCAGTTTTAAAGATATCTTCATATCTACCTTCTTCTACCCATTTTGTATAATCTTCCAGAAATTCGCACTTATTTTGGTCTGGATATATTATAACACATGGAATCAGAGATTTATCATCAATTCTAAAATTCGAACGGATAGCCTTCAATCTTGCGTATCCCGAAACCTGACGAATATCATCAATATCTACTGAACGTTCCGAATAACGTTTGTATTTTGCGTCTGCCACATATGGAGGTCTGTCGGTATCAGGCATTATAAGATAGTCAGGTTCTTGCTTTCCAAAATGAGGGTGATAAATAACACAATCGCCAAACAAATTGCGAAGTTTTGCAAAAACAAACATTTCAAAAAGTTTAGTCATATCAATCCAATACGGCGGAACCTCTGTTTTTTCATCGCCATGCAAAACTTGATTGTAAGACAAGACTTTCAGCAATATCTTCGCAATCTCTATTGCCATATGATACTCCTTGTAGAACGAGTTTATCTTGCAAGTACTTACGTCTTTTACGTCAACTTTATCACCAACGCCTTTCCACTTTGGTTTTAATCCAATAAGCCTTTGTTTGAGGATTACAACAATATCATCATTATAACTGTCAAGAACATGCAAACAATATTTCATCGCTTTCTTCAGTATTCTGTTCTCTGGAATATCAATGCCATATTCCTGATAACGGCAATAGTTATCGGACAAATTACCTTTGACGATGTTATACTTCAAATTTTTAGGCAACAATATCTTTCCTTTTATTTTCGAACGCTGGTTTTCCTCAACAAAATAGTAAGACTTCATTATTCCCTTAGCCGTGATTCGAGCCATTATGTGGATGAACTCCGAAATAAGGAAAAGCGACAATCCATCCTCCTGTTTAGGGACGGCAATAGGCGGACGCTTGAAATCGACATTAAGCAAGCCTTCGAGATGCTCAAAATTCTTCGGTTCTGTCAAGGCATCTTCAAGCATTTTAAGATAGTCGATTTCAAAATTATCTTTGTCTTCCGTGAATTTGGGAGAGACACGGATTGCAAGTATATCTTTTTCAATCCAATCTACACCAATGAAATATGAGGTTGACAAATGCCATTTTTCTTCCCGTCTCTCAAGAGAGAAACATTCAGAAGGCTCTTTATCGTTTGGACGAACAAAATATCGCTTATAAACCTTCTTGCATAAAGGATATTGTCCGTCCAACGATTTATTGTCCCAATGTTCAGAGGCATCAATCAACTTCTGGTTCATACTCTCTCAAAGATTTTATTACCTCATTTACTTTTTCTGCATCCTTAAAAATTCCGTCTTTAATGTATTCCTTAAGAATAGGGATAATTTCATATTCAATTTTTAATCGTGTACAATCTTTGCCATCATCATCCTTCATAATGAAGTAACTTTGTCCAATCCAAACATCTTCTGGCAGAACATCATCCGACAAACATGAAGACGGAATAAGTTCTATGTCGTAATTTTCTTTATTTTCTTTATATTCATCGTAATTGTCGATGAATAGTTTGCTTACTTTTTCAAATAAATCAACATTAAAGCTATCCAAACTTAAAGCCATAGGCTTATATTTTACAAAGGCAAAACGACGACGCATTGCATAGTCGAGAGTATCTATACTACGGTCGGCTGTATTCATTGTTCCGATAATGTAAACATTATCTGGCACAGAAAAAACAGTCTTGGAATATGGCAACGTCACTTCTGTTTCAGCCTTCCTACCAGTTCTTTTGTCAGACTCAATCAAGGTTATCAACTCTCCGAAAATTTTCGAAACATTACCACGGTTTATTTCATCGATAACCAAAACATAAGGACGGTCGTTCTTCTTGATTTCAGTCTGTTTTCCAACTCCATATTTGTTCAATATGGCAAAAACGTCATCCAATTCAATGTTTTTCAAGCGGTAAACTGTGCTTAAAGTCATTGTTGTACCACCATTCATTTCATAAATATCTTCATTTATGCCCTTTATAAGCCACTCAACATTACGAACGCGCTTATAATTATCGTATTCATCGTGCCATTCAACATCGCCAGTAACCACACCTATTGCATCTATGCTTCGCGATGAATAACAAGAAAAGACTATGTCTCCAATCTGCATACGGTCGTAAAAAGCATTGAGAATTATTCTGCCATCAGAATTTGCCTCATCTACCTGCGAAATATCTTCTCCCAAATAATCCCATCCAATACGGATATGATTATTTTTCATACAATCGGTACGTATCGGATTGTCTCCAGTCCGAAACAAAGAAACCTTCCAAACATTAGCATCATCTTTTATCTTGAATGAATTGTCTTCGACAATAGGCTTTTTTGCCGCTTCGCATATTCGCTTAAAGATTCCAGATTCGACTTCATAAAAAACATTTCCATTTTCGTTAGTATGAGGACGAATACCTTCAACGAACTCCTCATAATCCATTGACTGATGAAATGTTACATACTCAACTCGTTTATTTTCTCGTAGCCATTTAATCTTATCTTTCAAAACACTTTCAGAATAATCAGACAGGTCCGGGAAACACAATCTTGTTATTATGCGAGGCAACTCATAAGTCTTTCCTACGCCCGGAGCACCTTCTATTACAACATTCTTTTTATAGCGAAGCAAATCAACTATTTCATCATAAAATTCAGGATTTATTCCATCGTCTTCAGTACTATAACTTTCCATACAAGCATTAGATGAAAATTCAGGTATTGACTGCTCTACGATTTCTTTATTGCTCATTTTTTCCTTTACCTCATCCAACAGAGCCTCATAGTCTATAAAATTCATCTTGTTGATGCTGCCAACATTTATTCCATATTTTTTCTTTAAATATTCACGATTATTCTTGTCTAATGCCATATATTTATTTGGACAAATATAGAACAATCCCATTGTCAACTTTGTAATTTTTATGCTATATTGTTTCAAGACTGCATCAAAGACCGCCTCCATATCTGGCTTATTTTTCTGAGCCTCTTCGAACAAAAGCCAAAAACGTTCTATATCTTTGCCATCAGCACTTCTGTCTTTTGAGAAGCAGCAAAAAGCAGAGTTCATATTATTTTGAATAGGTATTCCGTCTAAAGTAGTAGGTATATTTGCTTTGATTTTAAAAACGTCTTTCAATTTTTTTATCAATGCAAAACGATTATTAACTCTTCTGTTAAAAATTCCGTAAACCGTAAAAGGATCTATTTCTGCATAATCAGAACCATCACTATCATGCAGAAAACTAATTTCAGAATTCCTATCAAAATTATTGTAAATAATAGACGCCAGCTCATCAGGTTTGTCTTTGTATTTTAGCAACTTTTTTGCTAATTCTTCGTAAAATGGAATCCAATCAAACATACTATTCTTATTTAGAAGTTAACAAATTTATCTTATTCTCCTCTCCCATACCATTTCGCAACAAGCGCGCCGCTGATATTGTGCCACACGCTGAAAATCGCTCCAGGGATTGTAGCCAACGGGAAAGCAGCAAAATGAAGTACGGCAAGGCTTGATGCAAGACCTGAATTCTGCATTCCGACCTCTATACTTATTGCCACATTCTTTGGGTGAGACAGATGCAGAAGATGTCCTATCAGATAGCCCAAGGCCAATCCGCTGACATTATGCAGCATAACCACCAGAACAACCAGCAATCCGCCGTCCAACACCTTGCCGGCGCTATGCGCAACAACAATGGCTACAACTAAGGCAATCATCACCGACGAGAATGCAGGCAGATAGACCACGGCACTTCGGGTAAACTTAGGCAGAAACTTCTGGCAAAGCAAGCCGAGAACTATCGGCGCAATAACTACATACAATATGCTCTGCAACATTCCGAAGGT
>Ga0256405_10004721_pt1 | contig 24946 bp, 52 predicted proteins | sample RumenRJG_02DNA_FD_189096 | JGI IMG/M metagenome (GOLD analysis project Ga0256405, IMG submission 189096) | Bovine rumen microbial communities from Lethbridge, Alberta, Canada - RJG_02 | ecosystem: Host-associated > Mammals > Digestive system > Stomach > Rumen | place: Canada: Alberta... | reverse complement strand
TTTCTGCGTAGGTGTGTATTTTATTTCGGGATCGCGTGTGAGCCTTGCCCCGATAAGCTGAAAATAGTTATTATTCATTTATTCTCCTTTCGGTCTATGCCCTGACCTATACGGGTGAAGCGGGCATTTCGTCAAATGACATTCTTTTACTAAATTTGAACTACCGCCCATACAATCAAGACATTCTTTCCTGATTGCCTTCAGCGGTCTTGACCCTTTCGGGCGTTTGCCCATCCTCATTTCATATAATGGGCAATCGGTGATCGAACACCGTTTTACTTCAGCTGCGTTCTCATCGCATGACAGACACTTCTTTCTTATCGCCTTTGTGGGCGTGAGAATCGCGAGGTCATCAACCATTTTTTTCTGCAAACCCTCCTTTGTTGATAGATTAGTCCTTATACAACCAATCGTATTTCGTATAGACTCGCTTTTCATCGGGAAAGTCGGGATACCATTTATCAAGATATTCACTCAACCATGCTCCGATTTCTTCCCGTCTGAATCCGTTGTCGAAATCATGATGACATTGGGGACAGAGTGTAACGATATTTTCTTCGATACCGAGACCGCCTTGCGAACGCCTGATATAATGCGCATTCGGGATTCCCGGCGCACCGCAGACAACACACTTTCCTCTGTCCCTTGCATATACTTTTCTTTTGACCGATTCAGGAATTGCGGTCGCTTTCGTCATCTTGTGCATATAATTGTTTCATCTTCTTTTTAAATCTGTTCGGATATACGGCTTTCAAATATGCGAATACTCCATGCGGATTGATATACGAATCTGTCATGATCCCGTCAAATAATATATTGAGAAGTGTATCCAATTCATGTTCAAAAATTGCCTTTTCTTCACATGCTTCGATATAGTCAGCGTTTTCGTAAAATGCCATTATTTATCCCCTCTCCTTAATAATTTGACCGCGTCCGCATATTGTCTCGCGGTGATCCCGTCAGGCTGTTTTTCTTCGTCATACCCGACCATGCTCAAAACCCATCTTAAAGATACGTTTCTTTTGGTGCATTCGGATTTCAAATAATCCTTGTTTGATTTAGTGGCGAGCGCGTCATCATCAGGCTGCGGGATGTCATCGCCGGCGTAGATATACAAGCCAAGTCCGAACATCGCCAGGTTTTTGACTAAACAACGCATGATGGTTTTATTAATGTCAAACATCGTCGCAGCTTTAACTGTTATGGTCTTGTACTTGGTCTGAATCTCATACGGCTCTGACTTCATCGCCTTGTTTGATCCGTCCATGACGGGAAGCCACATTTCAAGGGTCTCGCCTTCGATTGTCACCGAAGTGAAACACATATATCCGAGATTACTGTCGTAAATATAAGGACGTCCCTCTTCATCTTTCCATACCTTGTAGACCGCGTCAGGGTAAGTCTTTTTGACTTCATCCCATGCCCATGCCCAAGATAAATAAGTAAGTCCGTCCTTTTGTTCCGTATGTTCGTTCACGTTGATCGCGCGTAATTTGTCAAATGTCATTAAAATATCCTCCTTCTCACTACCGCCGGAAGTTCGGCGAGTATATACCTCAAAATTTCTTCCGTATCATCAGATGCTACATCTACCACTTGTTTCAGCTCATTCATCAAAACATCAATGGATTTCTGCGTATCAATGTTTAGACTCATATATAGCACCCCCCACCATAATCAGTAAGAACGGCACCCATGCCCATGCCAATTTTAATGTTCCCATTACGATTTCACTCCACATGATTTTTACTCCTTTCTGAATAAATCGTTTTCGTCTGCCATCAATTCCCTTGCAAGTGTGAATTTTTCAAGGTCGGTGAAAACTGTTCTGCCGTATAGTTTATTGATCGCCTGATACCTTGATATGTGCAGGACGTTTTCTAAATCAGAAACCGACCAATTTTTTGATTTCATCACAACCGCAAGATTCGGATAAATATTTCTCATCAAATCCTCCTTTCATGTAGAATTCCTCGCAAGCGGGAGAAGTTTCATACTTCATTTTGCCCGTTCTTGAGCAAGTCAGTTTCTTGCGTCTCCCGTCTGCGGGTTTGATGAGCAAGGGGCAATCGCCACATTTATGGCTTTCGATGGATTCAAACAGTTCAAGCCTTGACTCCAGGATGGTTTCCGTTTTTTCATAATCAATATAGGCAAGGAAGTCCGGGAATGGTGTGATTCGTATGACTTTATGACTTTGACAGAAGGCTTTCATTTGATCGTTGAACTCATGTACGTTATCTGCTTTTATGCAGAACTGATATAACTTTTTTTCGTCTCTCATTTCTCTTACCTCCTTGCCTATTATAATAAAAAAAGGGGAGTCACCTTATCGGTAACTCCCCTACTCTTTTCAACTAATCAATTCATTATGATTTAAGGAATAGTTACCGATTTTTTATAATGGGTGTTCACACCCTTTTTATATGGGGGTCTATGCCCTTCGCTCAATTATATTATACGCCTTTATGTGTAGGATTGCAACTGTTTTCTTTGCTTTTTTACAAATACAAAGGGAGCCTGAAGGCTCCCTGACTAATCCATGTAGATAAGTTTCAGCTGCAGCCAATAACCTAATTCACCACTATTGTTGAACATCTTTTCACCGTCAAATGATAGCCTTCGGTATTTACCGCCCATGATGTTCAGATAAGTCCGGCATTCGTATTTGTTCAATTCTTCCGCATCTGTTGTCGCGATCACTTTACCGCCAAAGATGACCTGCCCTTCTTTTACTTCACAATCGAAGTCGATATCGTCAAATATGTAATGAGGTCCTTCGTCATCGTATTCTTTCATCAATGCCACCGTCCAGCCTTCGTATAAATCATCAGGAGACAGGTCTTTTTTCGCTTCGCGGATTATAAATCGCTCAAGTTTTTCGTCATCGATATCTCCGAGATTTATTTTCACTACGTGAGTATGCGCTTTGATGTATTCCTGCTGACGGTATATCTCATCGCATTTGGTTTTCCCTTTGGATAGGAACTTCCATGACTTGTGTTTATATCGTTCGTCCTTCAGGCCATCGGGAGTGAATCCCCATTCTGTCAAATGCGATTTGCAGATATGTTCTATACCATTGACCGTTATGCCATTAAATAGGATTAGTTTTCCACATACATCACACTTCATCTTTTATCCTCCTTCGCCACGCGTTCAAGGAGTTTCAAAATATATGGCGCAGGCTGACGTTCTCCTGATTCCCATGAGTCCCAAGTCCTTGCCGGGATTTCGTATTTCTTGCAAAAATTAGTCTTGTTCAATCCTGATAAAGCGCGGATTTCTTTTGCGGTCATATTTTCGCTTTCAGGAGATTCTCCTTCATATTCGTTTATGATCCCGATAAGCCGTTCTTTTAATTTTGTCAATTCCATTTACTGTTCCCTCCTTAACTCTCTTATAGTATAGATTATATCACAAAGCATATCCTCTTGTGTATCGTATTTATAATCTTCGTATACGTCTAAAATCGTATTACCTTTGATTATGTTGCCCGTTCTTTCGGTATATTCTGCGTATATGCTCTTGATACCTTTTTCAGCTATCCTGCATACTTCGTATGTATCTTCAAGCGATCCTTCTGATGTCGGGCTTCCCGATACCGCTTCGATTATATCCCATATTGTATCTTTTGAGATGTTCCCTTTTTCGGACGCGATTGCAACCATTCTTTCCTGCGTATCCATCAGGTATTCTTTCATCATTCCCATGTCAATCCTCCGTATATTCTCTTAAATAATCAAGTGCGTTTTCTATGTCATCGCGTTCCGCTTCAAGTTCTTCGATTTTTTCCTGCAGCGCGTCATATCTGTCGCACTCCTTTTCGGTCATATCCCGGTCATGATCCATTGCGTTATATTCGATTTCGGATTGTTTTTCGGTCAGCTCATCGATTTTGATTTCTAATTTTTCAAGCATGGTTTCCAATGAGTTTACTTGTTTGGTTAATTTAATCATCTTCTACCTCCCAGGATTCTTCAACTTCACTTAATCTTAATGTTCCGTAAGTGTAGCCGCGATCGTGTGATAAAAATATAAGTGTGTCATCTTCATACTGTTCAAGGAATTCTCTCAATTCCCCGACGGTAATCGGTGCATATACCTGACCGCGTGTGTAACCTTCTCTTTCAACTTCGAATGTAATGACCATTGTTTTCCTCCTTTCTTATTACCAAAAATGTACACACCCACAATCGCACGCCATTTTGAAGTGTTCCGCATTCTTCGGGTCTGTTTCATCATAATCTTCTGCAACTACGATGCATTCATCATGTTCGGGATATTCTTTCCTAAACATTTCAATTGCTTTGATTTGGTTTCTCCCTTCGTTTGATTACATATATATTATATCGCACATTGTGCAATATTGCAAGCCTTTTGTGTAAATTTTTCTGCACATTTTGCTTATTTTCTGCAATAAAAAAAGAGGACCCGAAGGTCCTCTGCTGCAGGGATTACCCACCCTGCCGGGGTTATATTAAGGAGAAATTGTGGACACTCGGGGAGTGTTTCTCCCCGTTATGATAACACCGCTCAAAGAGTCGGTGAATCACCCTTGTTATAGTTGATAGTCGATACTCCCAGGAGCGCTCCTAAAAACGCATCAATCAGGGTAATCGTCTGCGGTATCTCGACTTCAAACGGCAGCTGCCATACCTTTGCGAGTCCCATGTATAAGGAAGCGCACGCGGGTAAAACTATCAGGCAAATCCATTTCAAAATATCAAAAGTAGTATCTTTTAGCTTCATTTCACACCTCACTTTATCGGCAGGGACTTCAATGTCCCACCCTCACCGTATTCTCTTGCTACCCGTCCGTTACCGTTTAATTTCTCATAGGCTTCGTATTCCTCGATGATGTCGTCATATTCATCGGACGGGATATATCCTATCTCATGGTAGTAGTCCGCTCTGTTTAGGAGATGGTTTCTGCACAAGGCTTTCAGCACGATCTCGGACGGTGTTTTCTTTTTGCTTTTGGATTTATATAACTCCATTAGGAAGTTACCGAGCCAATTAGACCCGAGGACTATCCCGATAAGAGTCAATATTGTTTCGTAGTTCACTTGACTACCTCATTTAAATACCTTTGGAATGTAGTCGCGGTCTTTTCCCCGAAAATACCGTCTTCTCTTCCTGCGTCCATCTGTATTGAGTTAAGGAAGTGCTGAAGCGCGGTCACGGTCTGCTTTCCGCAGAGTCCGTCGATGTCACCGGGGTTGCATTTCTTCCACTTGAGGAATCGCTGAAGCCTGTCCACCGTAGTTGACCCCGTATATCCGTCATTGAATCTCGCGGTTGTCCATCTCGGAATGTAAGGCTTCACGGTATTGGTCTGTCCTCCAACCCATCCGTCCTGAACGATACCGAGGAACTTTTGAAGCCTCATCGTTGACAGTTCTCCGAAGTATCCGTCTGTGATTAACTTGCCATCACCCTCGCCTAACTGTTTATTGACCTCGTTTGCGATATAAGGGAACTTTGATGCAAGGTAATCCCCCGGACAAGTGGTCGCCATGAAATATCTGTGCATCGTCAAGTTGCCCAAAGTGTTTCCCGTGAAGTTGAGACGTTTAATGCCGTTTCGTCTGCATACATCAACACACAACTCGATACACTTGTTTATCGCGGTATCGGAGACGTGCCAATTTCCTCCTGTTCTATCGTTGGCAAGTTCAATTGTAATAGAACGCTGATTAGAAGCAAAGTTTGAGTTTGCCCAAGAAGCATACTTTTCGTCTACATATAAGCCTACTCTTCCTCTTGAGTCAATGCCGTAGTTTGATGACGCAGGGCGAGTCTGAAATACTTGTCCGCATTGCTCCACCGTAAGATTACCAGCCATATGATGAATGGTTATGTCTGTGATTTTCTTTCCATCTCTGCTATCATAGTGCGGAGATAATTTGACATAGTTTACTAATGGTGAATTACTCATTTATTGCCTCCTGTTCTTCTAATCTTTTGTTATACCTATTTTTTAGCACTTTGAGAACAACATCAAGGAATGCTACCACGCAGATGATGGTATTATTAACCTTGTCTCCGTAAGGGAATCCCCAAAGTTCTGCCAATGCCAAGTATAAGACTCCAAAGGCTGGCAGAATCAGGTCTGCGATGTCTCGCAAAAAGTCATAAAGTTTGTCACTCATTTGATTTCACCTCATTTCCCAAATGATATATAAGAGTGGTGCTGAATATATGTATGATATGACTCCTACTATGAGAGCCATGATTAGTAGTATGATAATCAAGTTTTTCATTTCCACCTTCCTATGAACGAAAGTGACCCCCATCCTTCGGCCGCAGTGTTGTCATTCTTAAAGAGCATTAACCTAAAGTCTGTAGTCGATACATTTCTAACATTGCCCCAAAAGACACCCGTTCCCCAATATGTCAAGTCGAAGTGACCGACGGGAGTGCCACTAAATAGGCCCGTAGGCAGACTTAAAGCGTTGGGGATTCTGTAGTAAAATCCACCAACCGTCCCCGACGGAGCAAATGACCCAGAGTGCCAAACTTTCCAACATTCTGCGACACCACTATTCCACTTGCGGTATTCCCAATCACCGTCGGTGCCTTCTTCTATGATGCAGTCAATGCCTTGTGGTGTTATATCGGGGCTGTTTTGAAATCCAAGTGCCTCGGCAAGCGTAGTAGACAGTCTGCCAAGTTCCATTTCCTCATATCTTCCTGCAAGGACATTCCATTCCGTCTTTACTATCTTGAAAGTCGCTGAAACGTTATACAACGGGAAGATGACTGTCAATGAATCGCAGAGTTTACACGTCATCAATTCCTCAAACTGATTGAACTCGTCTACTTCGGAAAGACGCGCGAAGTCTACCCTTATGGACCTTGCAGGTGAATAGGTTTGATTTGACCTCATGTAAGAGACCGCTTCGGTTTCAAGCTGAGCCGTAGTCGGTTTAGTCTCAAACTTATCTGTAAGGTCGAGAGGGATTCGGATGTCATTTCCGTTGTAGCCTATTCGGCCAAGAGATACCGTAGTTGACACGATACCGTCCTCACCGCTCCAATACGGTACGCAGGAAGTGAATGTGCCTTGACAATCCGTCTCGTCGTTATAATCTAAAAGGTTGACTCCGTACCTTATAGCGAAGTCCCTCACCTTTCCTCTTGCTGACCATAACTTGACCGTCCACTTGTCCCATTCATACTCACCGCCATACGCGTCAAGAACGGAGCCTTTGAGACCGCCTAAAAACTGACGGACAGTTCTCGGTGTTCCATCTGCCGAGGACATATATCCCGATTTGGTCATATCCGTTTCATAGGTGAACGGATTAAAAGGCTCACCCGCTTTCAGCATTGTAAATGCATCGGATAAGGAATTGATATTCGTTCCGCTTGCTACGATTTGGCTCTGCCTGTATGAGATATGAACGCAATGGAATGACACGATTCCGTTGATTGGTCTTGTCGCTGACACGATTTCAAAAGGCTGAACATCATCGGAATTTTCATGCGTAACTCCGATGATTCGTCCGAACTCAATCAAGTCATAATTCGCACCCGTGACGGGATAGTCGAAGTCACATTCATAGACTCCGTTTCTTTCCTCAACTACCACGCAAGAGATAGCGTCCCTTAACCTGCATAAGCCGTTTGAGGTGAATGTCGTTTCGCTTTTATCGTATAGAATCGGTATCATACTTTCCACCACCTTGGCACAATCTTAAGACTTGTTATTCTTGTGGTATAAGTGATATTGTTTACGCCAGGCTTCAAGGTCGGAAGGTCTGCCCCAAGATGTACTGTGTAGTTAGCAGATATGACCGTTCCGTCTTTAATCCAATACGCCTCACCGATGTCAAGGTCAATATATATCGTTCCGTCAACTAATACGGTCGAATATCCTGCAAGGTCGCCTGTCGCTCCTACGGTCTGCACCGTTGCCCCTGCATAATGCCAATGTTTCGCCGTGATGGTGATAGTGTTTGCCCCATCATATGCGATATTGAATACCATTGGGAAGGTGTCTTCGGTGTTTCCGCCATAGGTGGACACACTCCTAAAAATCCATCTTGCCGAATGCTGAACCGATGCCGAAGTCCCCACCGTAAAGAGAACAGCGGGCATATTGACGGTATATGAAGCCGTAGTCCTTGAAAGCGCACCGCCCGTGGATTCACCGACTCCCGATTGATTGGTCACTTCCGCTTCGACGTGTTCTGACGGCAAGAGGTTGTTATATGCGATGTTTATGGTGTAAGTCGTCGGCTGAAGAGTGATAGTGTCGCCTGTGTTGACCTTGGCTTGGTCAAACCCAACGACTCCAACTGTGACCATATTTGCCAAAGTCCCAGTCGTGGTGTCCGCTAACTGCACACCATTGGACAGGAGAACATCGCCGATGACCACATTGTCAATGCTGATGACTTGGTCATCAATGTTGATGTCCCCGTATCCTTCTACCATTAAAAGCGGTTTAGACTCAAATAGTGTCGGATTGGTCAAATTATATCCGCTACCTTGCGACGGTATGGTGATTTCGGTTTCTCCCGATTTGAGGAACCTCTGCGGTTTGCAATCGAATGTTATTTCAAATTCGCTTGCCTCGTTATAGTGAACGGGATCAAATTCAAGCCCTCTCTTATATACTCCCATTCTGTACTCGTCGGGATGATATTCGTCCTCAATACGTCTGTACCCCGTTCTGCTTGCGAGTTGATTCCGTAATGCTGAAACTTTGTCAGCGAAGTTCGTTTGTGAATCGGAAAAGACCCCCGCAGGGTATGTGACTTCAATATTATTAAATCTGCCCTTATCAAGTGCGAACGTTCCGTTTCTGCCGGGAATGGATATCATTTCCACGTCCCTTTCGGGAGAATCGTAGACCGTGTCACCCGATATATACAGCCCGTAGGTCTTTAATGAGATTCCATCAAAAATTAAATTTCTAAACATGACTTACCCCCATGCGTATTTCTGTCGCTTGGTCTTATTGATTAAACGTCTCTCGATTTCCTTTGCGAGTTCGTTCACGTCCATTCCCTGCGGTGCATTTACGTTGATAGTGATATTAGTACCGCCCGAGAATCTTTCATCCATCTCTTCCCATAGTTTCTTTAAAGGGAGAACGGCTTCAGCACCTGCCTCACCTACTCCTACTCCTCCGAAGATAGTCGGTTGAGTGAAGATACCTCCGTTCTTATACCAATCAATATTCAGATGAGGGACGGATGGCGGTGCGAGTGATAACTTTCCGCTGATAGAGAAGTGGGGGAGTTTGATGTGCGGTAACTGTAATTTGAGACCGCTGAAAAATCCCTTTATTTTGTCTAATGCAGAACGAACAAATGCCACCGCAGTTTCTATCGGGTGAGTAATGGCAAATTTGACTCCGTTCCATACCGACGTAGCTACATTCTTGATATTATTGAATATCGAAGAAACGATGTTCTTTAAATTGTTGAAAATATTTGAAACGGTATTAAATAAACTTGTAGCGGTATTTACAACGGCATCTTTTAAAGTATTCCATGTGTTGACTACCCAATCTTTGATAGCCGTTGCGGTATTAACTACCCAAGTTTTGAACTGCGCAATTTTTTCCTTGCACCAATCAAGGTGAGTAACCACCAAAACGATGATGGCAATCACCGCTGCGATGATAGCCGTGACGGGACCGCCTAAAACCGCGACCACTATTTTGATGATACCTATTAGTTTTGAGATTCCGCCAATGACAAATCCCAATGTTTTGAAAACGTTACCCAGGATCAGTATGACGGGACCGGCTGCAGCTAAAACCAAACCAACAGTTGCAATCATTTGTTTGGTTGAATCGTCCAAGTTATTAAACCATTCGACCGCCCTTTGCAAATATCCCGCGATAGTTTGAATCGTAGGCGCTAACGCTTCGCCCAATGCGGTCATGGCTACATCTGCGGTCGATTTCAACTGTTCAAGGGACCCTGCGAAACCGCTCATTTGAGCATTTGCCATTTCTTGAGTCGTGCCTAAAACTCCGAGTTCCGTGCTTAATGCCTGAACATCTTCAGGCGCGGTATTAATAAGCGCTAACCACGGAGCCATCTGATTCTTTCCGAATATGGCAGAAGCAGCTGCGATTTGTTCCGACTCGCTTAATCGTGCGAATGCGTCATGCAGTTCTTTCTGTATCTCGATGGTGGATTTCATTGACCCGTCTGCATTGGTGAATGACAGACCGAGTCTTTCCATTTCATCCGCACCGTCTTTCGCAGGTGAAACCAAACGCGCAAGACCCGTCTTTAACGAGTTGGCTGCTACGCTCGCTTCGATTCCGTTATTTGCCATAACGCCCATATACAAGGACGCGTCCTCGATGGAATACCCTGCGGAAGCGAAGATGGGAGCCGCGACGGACATCGCTTCTGATAGCGAATTGATATCCAACGCGGAATTGTTGCAAGCATTCGCGAATACATCTGCGTAATGAGCAGCTTCATCAAATGAGCCGTGGAATCCGTTTATAGTTGCAACTAATCCAGCCGATACTATGCCAAGTTCACCACCTTCACCTGCGGCGAGATTCATCGCAGGTGCTAATGCCGAAGCAGATTGTTCTGCGGTAAGCCCGGCACGCGCAAAGTTCAGCATGGCTTCAGCTGCGTCGCTCATTCCATATACTGAAGCGGCGGCGGCTTTCTCCATTGCGTCATTTAACAATTCGGCTTGTTCTGCGGTGTTGCCCATGGTCTTATTAGCAAGGACCATAGTTTTATCAACGTCCGCGAATTTTTTGATTGCGCTACCGCCTAATAACGCAAGAGGGACAGTTATCTTTGTAGTCAGTGTCTGGCCTACTTCGGTCATTCTACCGCCGATTTCTTTCAGACTTTCGGATAATGCCGTAAGGCGTGCGCTTCCTACCTTGACAAGTTCTGTCCTTAATTCCTGGAGTCGGGACTTGCACTTCACGATCTCACGTTCAAGTTCTCGATATTCTGCGGAATTTCTGTTGATGCCTTTATTATCAAGATTCGCTTGAATCCTCTTGAGTTCGGTCAATCGGTCATTAGTATCTTTTATCTGTTGCGTCAGGACTTTCTGTTTCTGCGACCATAGCGCGACAGATGACGGATTGAATTTTAATGATTTCCCGATATACCCTAACTCCTTATCAAGAGTCTTGGCTTCGCCCCTTATTTTGTTGATGGCTGATTTCAAAGGTGCTTCATTACCTCTGAAAACAATCGTAATTCCTTTTTCTACTGCCATTTTTTAAATCCCAAAAAAGTTATGAAAATCCGACTTCGTAGCTTTGCGTCTGTCGGGTTTTTTCTGTTCTTTGTTTCGGTTGTTGTATTCAATACAGAAATCTACTACCTGACCTATCGTCATATGACTCATGGCTTCATATGACAGACCGCGCTCGATTCCTGCGAGTATAATCATTTCTGTGTTGATTTTTTCGCCTTCGTCTTTCCGCGAAGGCTCTTCAAGTTTTTTGAGGAAACGAGTCCATTCCCTAACAATTCAATGACCGCCGGCAAGATAACATCAAGCGGGAATTCGTCAAACTGACTTGCCCACTGATACGGGGGTTCTATTGAATCATCATTGGCTTTTGCTAATGCCCATGTGAGATTTATAAAGTCGGTGAACTGTAAAGCGCACATTTCAATCAATGCGTCTTGTAATGCGTCAGGATCAATCAACTTGATTGCGTCTTTTACATCCTGACCGCTTACTTTTGCCAATTCCCCTGCGGCTTTTGTGAATGCCGAAAATATAGGCATGATGTCGGGTAAGATGTCGTGACCGAACTGCGACTTATAAATCATCGTCCATGTAAGGTTATTGGAAAGAGTGATTTCCTTCTCATCGTTTATTTTGATTGTCTTAACCATAATTCCTCCTTATGAAAGTAAGGGGAAGGTTTCCCTTCCCCTCTTCAATTATTAAGGTGCGATCGCGGGTGCGGTCGGTGCTGTAAATAATGTGGAATATCCATCATCACCGATCTTGAATGTAGCCATAGTCACGCCCGTATTATTGTCTCCCGTACAAGTTACGGGGAGAGTTGCGGTCTGTGGTTCTTTATTTTCGGTGATGGTAGAGTACTCTCTTGAGATATTACCGAGTGAGCAATTGTAAAGAATCACTCTAATCGGTCCTGCATCGCCTTCATCGGTTTCAACCTGGAATGCAACGTATACATTCGGCTTTGTAGGATTCTTCACGGCAGCAAGACCACCATTCGTTAATTCCTTATAGCCGAGGAACTGTGTCTTGAACTCATCGTCAAACATAGCGACTTCAAGGTCGCCTTCAATTGAGCCGCCGGAATATCCTGACCAATAGATAATATTGTCAGCATAGAAGTCATTCTGTTCATTTTGCGTTTCAGGCGAAAAGTTAATGGCTCCTCTCTGATGATAAGGTGTTCCGAGGGTAACAGTTCCATTTGTGTCGGTGTATGTACCGACATGTAAGTTTGATATACCAAACTGAACTTTCATGTGTTCCTCCTAAATGTAGTAATAAATAAGAAAAAGTCCTTCATCTTCCAAAAAGATGTCCTCGGACTTTTCGTAGTTGTAGCCATTTTCTAAAAGTGCGTTTTCAATGGCGGTTTCATTTGCTTCGTTTTTTGTGGCGAAATAATATTCGACTTGATATGTGTTTTCGCGGTGATACCATGTATTATCTGCACCGAAAGTATCCTGACCGCTTCCGAGATATACTAAATACGGCGGGGCGATTTTATTTTGTAAATGTGAGTATGAACACGGAAGTCCCGTGCTTTGTAAAACGTCATAGATCATCTTTTATTTTCCTTATAAGCAATTCAGTTGCTTTTTTCTGCGCAGGCTCGATGTGCGGGAACGCCCTTGCCCGTTTGCCCGTGTTCTTTCTTCCTACATATACCTGATGTCCGTTTTCCAACAAATGAGTCAAACTCGGATATGTTCGGTTGTATACGGTCAATGTAGTTTCAAGACCCGTTCCGCGTATCTTGTAGACCCATCCGCTCCAATAGTGTTTCCTTCCTTTTTGCGTGTTGAAGGTCGACTTTGAAACGGTCCTTAATTCTTCTTTGGTGGCTTCCCCGACGAACTCAAAGTCCTCATGAACTTTTTCTTTCAATTCGTCCTGATATTCGTTCAGTATCTCCATCAGCTGGGTCTCGACATTTGAATCACTCATTGATTCTCTCCTGCGTAATCAGTTCAAGTTCATCGTCCCGCTTATATGTCCGTATGATGTCATAGCGGTGAGTCTCGCCCATCCAATCGATATACTCGATTTCCTGCTCGCCGTGGTAATCCATGTAATGAGTAAGAACGAATGTATACGAAGGATGGAGTCCCGTCTGTGCTGCCTGATAGAACTCCGTCCTCGATACCGATTCGACTCGGCAGAATACTTCAATAGAAGAACGGACGAGTTCGGGGTTTCCGTACTCGTCTCGCTCTCCTTCGGTCACTTTTATGAGTTTGATAACATCATCCATTAGTTTTCTCCGTGAATAGTCTGTTATTCATCGCCCAACGAAGCATTCTCGGCATACCGATGTTTTCCTTTCTTTTCTGCCATAACCATGAAGCATACATCACAACAAGGTTTCCATCTTCGATGGTGTTTTCAAGTGTGATTCCTTCTGCTTCAATATATTCAGCGGCTGAATTTAAAATCTGCGTAAGTCTTTCATCGTATGCCGTAGTTGTGATACCAAGGTCGACTTTCAAGGCGACAAGCATTGTATCTGTAGTCATGCTTTCACCTCCGTTTGATTAATTAATTAGCACTATCAGCTGCAAAAGTCATTGTAGCGTTCGGAGTTGTTCCGTTAAGACCGATCGCAACGAATCCTTCTGCGATTGCAGGCTGACCGTCATATCTTGCAGTTCCCTTGAGTACGGTCTGATCCTGAATGAATCTTACATGCTCGGAAGTTGCGAATCTTGTGCCTGCTCTTTCTGCCAGTAAGTAAAGGTCGAAGTAACCGCCGATGATTACGTTATCAGGGATAAAGTCAAGCACTTCGATGATACCGCCTACAACGGGCATTTCACCATTGATTCCGGCTACGATACCGCCTGCAGCGTTGATTGTAAGAGCATTAGCTATAAGAGTTGTGTATGTCGCCTCGTTCATGACCCATACCTTTTCGCCTCTGGAATATTTGCTCTTTGCAGCTCCGGAAGCAAGTACAAGCTCCTTGATAAGGTCAGCGTCTTCTGTGCCGGCTGCAATGGACTTAACGTTTGAAGTATGAAGGTCAGCCCATGCTCTTGCGGTTGCGGGATAATCAGCAGGTGCGGAAGTCTGTACCAGTCTTGTCATAACGCCTAAAGGCATTCTTGTACCTGTTCCGTAGAGAATAGCCTTATCAAGTGCAAGTCCGATTGCTTGACCGATTGCGGTGAGAAGTTCAGAAGCAAGGTCAATGTCGGAATCCTCGATATTTGCGTTGCATACTGCGAAATATCCGCCTACCTTCAGCAATCAACTTCAACGTCGTTGAATGCAAGGTCAAGCTCGTTCAGGTTAGCACAGCAATCTGTCCATACTGCTTCAGGGATAGTTCCCATAACTACCATTCTGCCTTCGCCATTGACTACTCTGACATTTACATGCTTGTAAAGTTTTGAATACTCGAGAATGTTTTCTCTGATGATTCCAAGCATAACTTCAGGAATGGTAAGTCCTACGTTTGTAAGCGCTCTCTTTTCCTTGATAGCGGTTCTTACTTCGTGCAGGTAATTCTGAACGTCCTCACGAACGAAAAATGCGTCCCTCTCCTGGGATGTCATATCGAAGAACTTTCTTGTCTCCATTGTTTTGATTTCCTTTCTTTCTTCTTTAGGTTCTGTTACTGTTTCTTTCTCAAGTGCGTCAAGGTCTGCTTCAAGTCCGCGGATCTCTTCTTCAAGTGCGGTCTTTTCTTCGTCATAGGCTTTCTTATCGGCTTCAAACTGTTCGATGTTTTCATTTACAACGGAACGTTCTTCGTCAGTTTCGGCTTCTTCGATTGCCTGCTCAAGTTCTGCATTCCTTGTCTCAAACTCGGCACTTCTCTTTTCAAGTTCAGCAAATGCTTTTCTCTTTGTGTCGAGTTCTTTCTTGAGCATTAGTGTTCTTAATGCCATCATTCTTTCCTTTCTTTTGCGGGAGTTGATTTCTTGCGAGGTTTTCTGTTCGGCTTTAATTTGCCGATACAGTCTTTAATCCAGCCAGCCATCATTTTGCTCCTTTCAGTTTTTCTCTCATTTCTGCTTTCCACTTTTCAGCTTCGCGTTTCATGAGGGCTTCTTTTTCTTTTGCTCTTGCTGATATATTCGTTTCCTGATACGCAGGGAATGTACAACAAGATACTTCGTATAAAGGCATGACCTTTTCAATCGTCCAATGGATGTCACCGTTGTCGAGAAAATCGGTTTTCTCTTCAGCAATGTCAAATCCGATTGAACACCCGTCCACGTCTCCTCTTTTAACTCTCTCGTACAAATCGAGCGCGCTTGAATCTTTCGGATTGATCCGAACGCGTCCGTATAAGCCGTGGGAATCTTCTTTCAGTTCCAAAGTGTTTGACTTTGTCCTGCCAAGTACAAGAGTTGTATCATGATTAACGAGTGCCCGAACGTCTCCGCTTAATGCTTCAGTAAAAGCCCCGGGAGCGATTGATTCACTCATACCTTCAGCAATGTCATAATTTGAATTGAACACCGCGAAATAACCTTCGATTATAAGGTCGCCGCCTTCTTCTCTTGTGCTAAATTCGGTGTTTATCGTTCGGGTCTGTTTTCCAACATTAATAGTGTTTTCCATTTCACTTTCCCTTTCTTCTATTGTTTGCTTGAACTTTATAATCTACCCATCGACAATTTTCGGGTGAATAATTTCCGTTGGGGTCTATACGATCTATGGAACATTCGCCATACGGCGCGTTTTCGTCATATCCATTTGCGAACGCCCATTTTTTAAACGCGATATAATCGTTGTTCCATTCATCGCACACCTTTATCCCGCGCCCACCGTATATCGGATATTTGGCGCAATGTGGGTTGTTGGTTCTTCGTTTCATCCCTTGCCAAACGCCATATAATCGAGTTTTCGATTCATGGTGCGTTGCGCTTTTTATTCCCTGCTTTCTCGCATATTCTTTTTGTATGCAACCACAACTTTTGGTGCTTCCATTGCATAGCGAAGCAGATTTTATAGTTTTTTCATTTCCGCAATCGCATCTGCATTTCCAGTAAGCCGCATGGTCTTTGTCGCTGATATGCGAAAATCCTACAACAATAAGTTTCCCGAAACGTTTTCCTAAAATGTTTTTCATATTCGTTTACCTCCCTCGTAAACATCCCAATAAAAAAGGCAAGGCAAACGGTGGGAATCCGTCTTTCAACCCGTCGGTCTATCCTTGCCCCATATTGACTTACTTTTCTTTATCTTTCATTACACATTCTTTGGCGTTATCGGTTTGATAATATTTCATTGATACGGCACAGTATCTAACATGAACGCAGATATTGTTTGTCTGCTTGCACATTATTTTCTTGCCGTCCATATATGCTTGATTACATATAAGCATTTACCTACTCCTTTAGTGGGTTATTTAATTACCTACTGCGACGATAGGTCATTCCTGAATTAACTTTTTCTGCATTCCTATCATGTCCACGGGAATGTAGTTCTCCAGGATTCGCAGCTCATCGAGTCCGTCTTTCGGGCTCATGCCGATTCTGTCGCGGACTTCGTTTCCCGTGATGTAACCTTTATCCGACAGACCGCCGAACACATCCGCGATTGTCTTGATATCCCAATCCATCAATGACAGAATATTGAATTTCACATACCATTTCGGATTCAGGATTAACTTGCGCGTCAGTTCTTGTTCGATTTCTTCTGCGATGATCCTGACCTTATTTGATATGAAGGAGTTCCATGCTTCCTTGTTGTATTCACCTACGCCTAAAACAAAAGGCGGTACCCCGATAATAGAAGCCACCGTCTTTTTGTCCATCGTTACCGAATCGCTGATTGATAAATCCGCAAGGGATAAAGGTTTTACTTGCTCAACGGAAAATTGTTCCGCAGGTATCAGCCACGGCTCGCCCGCTTCGGAAGAATTGACATAATCTTCAAGGAGTTTTTTTCGCCCTTCAGGGTTTGAGAATTCGTCAATCATCGCGTCAACTTTTACAATGATTGAAGGCTTCCACTTCGATGACATGAAACCCTTTTTTGTTGCATTTGCTTGTTTCAGGTTATTGGCAACGTCTGAAAGAACAACGGTCAATCCTTTACCCTTCCACGGGTAGTTCTCATCGGGATTATCCACGAAATGTAAAACATCATCAGGTCTGTATGTTTTCCCGTTTATGAAAATCTCATAGTCGCCCATGCCCTTCGGATTGAATGCAACCATGCTTGCCGGGATCGGGTCGATGTTCCGTAATAGTCCTCGAGATGTCCTGACCGTACAAACGGAATTGCCTTTGCCATATAAAAGCAAGTTCATGACGATGGCTTCCATCCATGTCCTGCGGGTCATTCTGTTATGCGGTTCGATGTCTAATTTTCGGGATAACTCGTTAAATATACGAATGTCTCCTGAATCCCCGTTCTCCATCAACATAATGGGCATTGAGCTTATAAGACTTGCTATAGTTCTGCAAGCGGTGAATACTTCAGGATTGTTCGCCAACGAAGTATAGCCAGGGCAGTTCAGGTCTTGTGATTTATCGCCTATCACGATACCGATAGAAGAATCGCTGCGTTTTGTTGCGGTCTTGATCCCGCCTATTCTGTAATTGAGTAAATCTTTTAGCATTAGTTACCCCACCACTCGCGGGCTTTCTCCCGCTTTTCTAAATTTTCTAAATATTGTACTGTGCCGAAAACTGACGCGTCGAAAAGGTCAATCCTTAATTCAGGCGATACCTTTTCGTATTGCACCATGTCATCGGTCTTTTCTATTGCTCGCACATTTGAAACACAATATTCATATGCTTCTGAGTGCAAATAATAAAGGTTACCGTCTTTCGCTTGTTTTTCGATATGACGGAAACCTTGAGATTTCACATAATAATATTGTGGTTGGTCGACTATGTTGAATCGTTTCGCCTTCATGTCAAGGAAGAATTCACGAGCGAATTTCTTGTCCTGACCGATAACGCGAATCTTGAAGCCTTTCTTTTTCATATCGACAAACCAATTAACGATGTCTGAATAGTTGACCGTTTCGCTATTACACAAGGTCAGCCATCCGTCTTCCTTCCATCCGTATAACGGGATGTTGTCTTCTTCGGCTTTTCGTACCGCTTGAGTTATCGGGAAAAATGCGTGTGTGATTATAATCATTACGCCGTTGTAGTTTCCGACTAAAGCTGCAGCTGTCAAGTCGTGCATTCGTGATAAATCCGCGCCCCCGTACCACTCAATCGGAAGTTTGGCAAGTTCGTCCAACGTCCAGTTATACTTTGAATCGCTTCGCCTGAATTCTTCGATGTCAAAATATGCCCTGATAGCCGTTGTGTAAATGTTCAATGACCTTGAAAGAAAATCTTTTCTCTGTTGCGGGTCATTCTGCGCCTGGAGTGCTTCGGTCATCAATTCTTCAGGTGATACCGTTACACCATAACTCAAATTGGCTTTTTCGTGTTGTATCGGGTCTAAATAATCAACGTCGCCATTTTCGTTTTGGTCTGCCCTCGCGATCATGACGAACAATGAATCATCTTTCACCTGACCGCTTACAACTTTGACTCCATATTCCATTCGACGATAACCGAATGAATTTGCATTGTCTCCGGCGGTTGTTATGCCCACCATCAACTTATTTCGGTAAGCCTTCATAGCTTCCTTGAATCGGTTGTATTGAGCCGCTTTTTTATATGCAGCGACTTCGTCTGCTATCGCGAAGTTACAGTTGAAAGAGTCCTGAGAATCAGGGTTTGAAGCCATCGCATTGATGTTCAATAATCCATCAGGCCTTCCCTCTTCATCCGTGAATGTGTATTCAACGGAATGATTGAACGAGTTGTCCAGGATTTTAAAATCGTCTGCCAATCCTTTATAATTCAATGTGAATTTTATAAAGTTGAATGCTTCAAGGGTTTGTTTGAGAGCATTAGCGACAATGTAGACTTTTGATCCTGACTTTCTCTGTAAAATGGAAACTGCGAAACTCAAAGCGCCGATCCATGAGGTCTTGCCATTTTTACGCGGGACAAAAATAAACGATTCTTTAAATCTGCGTTCATCTGTTCCCGTATAATAAAAGCCCAACATATTGATGATCGCGAATACCTGCCACGGCTGAAGGATGAACGGTTTTCCCAATAACGGTTCCCCATGCATATCCTCGCCTTGCTGATGAACGAAGAATCCTTCGATTATGGAGCAGACCGCGTTCGGGTCTCGTTTGCGCATTTCGATGTCCGTTCTTTTTAGATCATCAAGGAATCTTTGACAAGCCATTACTATTTCTTTACCCGCTATTTTTCTGCCTGATGTTACATTCTCGGCAAATTCTATTGCAGTTTTGAAATAGTCCTTTCCTTTCATATTCCTAAATCTTTGAGAACGTCACCGAATGACGTTTTCTGTTTTCCTTTCAATGCTCCTTCATTTATTCGTTTTAATCCCGCGGGTGTCAGTCCTAAATCCCGCCAGTATGCCAGAGCTGTTTTGTTGAAGTCGTCAACTATTACCAAAGCGGGATTTTTTACAATGTTCGTTGCTCCCGCTTTATTGGTATGCATGACGACAGCATGACCGCCGGTTTTTATAAACTGTTCTTCTGCGTCATCGCGTTTTTCCATGATACCTGCAAGGGTATCAATTACAGAATCAAAATATTCACGGTAAGTCCCGGCGTCTTCACATGCTTGTTTTATTTTCTTAATCCATGTTTTCTTTGTCATGAATCGCCCTTGCTATTTCTCGCCCCCCCCTGAATCTCAGGATCGTGTGAGGACTTGCTAAGTATAGTCTCATTTTCTTTATAAGGCGAAGTCAAAACCCAGTGCCTTGACTCCCCCCCCCGCCAAAAATTTTCATGCCGCAGAGCCTCCTTGAATGATTCTCCTTTTGATACCCTTTTCCATGCGGGGTTTAAGTTTCCTGACACCCCCCCTGCAAGATAGATAATCATATCTCAAAGGTCTCTCCGCAATGCGGACATACTACGGTTTTGGGTTTTGTTTCTTTTTCTTCAGCTTCGGAGAAGAGGTCTGATAAATCGTCGGAGAATGAATCTTCAAACCCGAACTGACTCATGTCGATTTCTTCAATGCCTGCCAATTCTAAATCCAAAGTATTAAAATCCCATGCCGATAATTCTGCAGTCTTGTTATGTGCCAGTGCATAAGCGTGTCTTTGTTCATCGGTTAAGTGGTCAAGGCGTATGCAAGGAACAGTTTCAAGACCGAGTTCTTTCGCTGCAAGCAATCTTCCATGACCTTCGACGATTAGGTTTTCGTCTGACCAAATACCGATAGGGTCATTGAATCCGAATTGCTCGATTGATCGTTTGATTGCTTCTACATCTTCGGTGTCATGTTTGCGGGCATTATGCTCATACGGTTGCAAATCATTGACCGAATGCCATTCAAATTTTATCTTTTCCATACAATTTCTCCTTTGGGTGTCCCCTTTTTGTCAAAAGTCCTCGTGTATATAAATGTTTGCCCCACGCCGGTCCCCAGGAACCGAATCATCCACCAAACGAGGGGGGGCTATGTAATCCTTGTAGATTTCCTCCGCGATCCCGTTCTTTCGTGCCGTGCGTTTCAAAAGGTTTTTACCCTTGTCCGTCAGCTCATCTGAATCTCTGTAATGCATTTCGTTATGAACTGATTGGTCAAGCGAAATAAGATTCCATTCACACCACTGATATTGCGGGAATACTGCTGCCGGGAAAATGTGATGAACGGTATTTGCATTCCGTCTCTTTCCATAACGCAGGGATTCCTGACACATATATCCGTCGCGTCTTAATATCTTATTTCGTAATCGTTTCCAGCGTGGGTCTTTATAATTCACTTAATAGAATCCCCTTGCGAACTCTCTCATTAGGAAATGGTTATGGTGCAGTCGCCTGTGATTATATACACCTGTTGCTCCGCAATATACTGAATATTGCCTATAGTTGTAGCGGTAACACCCGCAGTTGTTATAGTCAATGTCGCACCATTAGTTTTACATATAACATTAAATGTCGCTGTTGATGGCTCGTCACCAATAGCCCCAAATGCAACGGCTTTTGTTGATGCCACTTCCATACCATCTCTATAGCAAGGTACTTCACATCTTACAGGATTTTCTGTAGTGTTTGTAAGTGTAAGAGTTGCGATACTAAAATCACTTTCCCCGCCACCGCCTTCTACGTTATTTACATACCAATCGCCTGCTTTTCCATATGCCATGATCTTTCCTTCCTTTCTTTTTTATGCAAAACAAAAGGACCCTTTCGGGTCCGATTGCCTTTTGGAGTTGTTGGAGTTTATACAGTTGTAATGGTCATTTGACAATTTATATATATCACATGACCTATGGTATAAAATACCTTAAAAGTTAAATTTTTTCATCTTCTATCAAATTTTTTCTTGCGAATTCCATGAATTCATAATAACAATGCGCGTGCATGTCCGCTTCTTCTGTTTTTCTGTCATCGATCCTGATATTGAATGTCATCCGGATGTCTGATTTCTTTATTGGCTTTTTACATAATTCGCAGATGTATTCTTTCACGGTCTCCACCTTTCTTCTATCAACTCCAGGATTGATTCTTTCATCAGTTCTTTGAAATGTTCATCCCTATGAATCAGTTTATATTTATATTTATCTCTTTCTTTTTCCAATCTGCCGTTGCGAATTTCCAACTCCATTATTTTGCGTCTTGCTTTTGTTATGTTGTTATTGTCAGCTGCAAGTTCTGAATTGATTTTCATCAGTTCTTCGATTGTTTTATTCGCTTTTTCTAATTCGATTGCAGCATCTTCGATTTGATACTACCTCCGATGGTTATTTGTTCTTTATCTTCTACTGTCCTGAATGTGATTTCAAAATACCATGCGTCATCAGGCACTCTTACATTTTTTAATACAATCATTTATCCCTCCCGGCGGTAACAATCGCCAAAATCATAAACCCAACCACCGCCCCGAATATCGCTCCAAGTATGAATTGAATCATCTCATTCCTCCGCTTCTAATATCGTGGGCACCCAAATAAATTTCTCACAGATCTCTGATTTACTATACGTCTTATTGTCGCATTCTTTAAAACTATCACATTCTTTGCAAATATTATTTTTCATTGCAAACTCTTCTTTTAATTTTTCAATGTCTATCAGCCTTCCGTGACCCTTTGGAATTTGAATGGCTTCGTTAGGGCTTAAATAATTCTTTTCACTAAATAGACCGTCTGCACCTTCAAAACGATAAATGACTTCAATTCCATACGGTTTTCTATCTGTTGGTAAATCAATCCCTTTCAGTATTAGGCTCATCTCATACCTCCGCTTCTAATATGGTCGGCATATCTTTGGCTATCCATTCTGCTTGCTCCCAAGGTCGTATATCTCCGCCTTTGTCCGCTAATATCTCGCATACATCTGTGAACTCGTCTGCATCTATCAACCTACCGTGTGGTGTGGGTATGTAAACTAACTGGTCAATATCTATCGGATACAATACTCCACCTAATACGATGTGATTATCGTGAAAATCTAAATCAATTCTGCTCGGCATATCAATCCCTTTTATCAGTATGCTCATCGGCTCACCTCTCTATCAGTTTAATAATAAGAACGCCAACTATTATTCCTAAAAGACTCCCAACAAAGTGGGCTATAAATTCACTCATCGGCTCTCCTTTCTGCCAACATCTTGTTGACTCTACGCTCTGCGGTCATTCGTATGAGTTTATACTTTTCGTTTTCCCATATCTCATCATCTATCTCAATTAGATCGTAGACTCTTACTGTAACGCCTTTGCCCTTGTACTTATGGATTCTTCCGTGGTCTATTTGGTATAGTCCGTCTTTTGGACTGAAGTTAGGTATTGCTATCATCGGTTCTCCTTTCTCCGTTCTTCAGTTTGTAAAGCCTTTCATATACTTCTTGCTTTGTGCCTTTCGGCTCATATTGTCCTGTCTGTCTGTTATACCAAACAGTTGGAATATCTCGCTCAAGGTCTATCTCGATTAGTGGGCAAGTGTTTTCTCTATCGTCTTTTTCTGTTATGGTGCATAATCCTCCGACTTGTTCATCTTCGATATAAAAATCTAAATGCCATTGACATTTCTTGCACTCTTTAGGCTTCTCCATATTAGGTATTGCTATCATCTGTGTCTCCTTTTCTTTTTCTTCGGCTCTTTCTTCTCGATTGGATTAGGCTGATATTTACCTTCTGTAACCGCTTTAATAAACCGTAGTAATTCTCCGTTGAAATACATCATAATCCAATGCTCCTCGCTGACTCTTCCTCGCCCATATTCGTTGAATAAATCATATAATGATTCTGCTTTTGCGGTTAAGATTGACGCTTCCGATGTCGTGATGGTTGAGCCTTTAATATATCCAAACTCGTTTATGATGCTCATTACTCCCATATCATTCTCCCAACCCTTTCTGCCATTTATTAAAAGAATACCCAATCCACCCACAGTTTGGACATTCATATTGATATTGTGCTGGATAGGTGGTAAGAATTTTATCTGTTACCAACCATATAAATTCTTCACATTCTGGGCAGGTTATATCTGTACAAATTCGATTAGATAATCTACCATAATCATTAATATTAGTGTTTCTAAAACTTTCCCATGTTATTCCCATATCATTCTCCTTGGTCGCTCTCCTCTTCTATAAATAATCCGTCTGCAAATTCTTCTATAATTTCACAAAACCATTTTGCCGTTTCTTCGTTGACGAATGATGCTACTTTATAAACTGCATTTTCTCCATCTATCCGTACTGCTAATACTGGCAACTTTTTCCAAGGTTTCCAATTTTCAACAGATATACTGATTCCGTTATGATTTATCCTTATTCCCATATCATTCTCCCTCTATTTCTCCACAATCGCTTGGCACAAATTCATATCCTTGTAATTCATCTTTGGCTGACTTATAAGAGCATCCATCTCCATTCTGCAAGTTTTGGTAGTGTAATGTTCCCTCATTATCAACCCATATAGAATCGTGTCTGTCCGTGCCTACTTTGTGAATGCGACCATCAGTTTTGTCTTTAACATAGAAATCGCAGAGTCCCATATCATTCTCCTATCTTTATCTGCTCGCCATCATCAACTTTTTTGGTTCTTGTGAATGACTTCCGTTCTTTTCTGTCTTCTCCTGTGATTACATCAATACCGCAGTCCCCAAATGAGCCACAAGCCCAATGTTTAACGGTTTCCGTCGTGAGGAACTTCTCTTTTAAGGTGCAGTAATAGTCGTTGTATCCATTGTCAATGCAATGCCCACAATATCGGCAATATTTCCCCATATCATTCTCCTTTCTCTTCCTTGAAATATTTGCAAGGTCTATCGTTGGTGTATTATCCACATAATACTTAATAGCATTAACTCCTAATTTTTTTGCACCTTTAAAAGAGTTCAAAAGCATATCTGCATCAATCAATCTCATCGGCTCTCCTTTCCCACCTATCTTCGTACTCTTGTTCGTCTCTCCAGTCATACCATTCTTCATCGGTTTCATCTTCGCAATCGGACAGATAGTCTTCTAACGGATTCATTATTTTGATATATAACATTTCGGCGAGTTTATCATCACTTATTAAATCGTAACAAGCATCCGCCACGACTCTCCTAACATCTATGCGGTTAACTTCTATTACTCCCATATCATTCTCACCACCTTCTCCTCGGAAGATTCTTTATCGCTTCGATAATCTCATCTATCTTGTAAAGAGGGTCGTCATCATCGCCATTCGCTCCGTATACTATCTTCCC
>Ga0256405_10004720_pt1 | contig 24946 bp, 17 predicted proteins | sample RumenRJG_02DNA_FD_189096 | JGI IMG/M metagenome (GOLD analysis project Ga0256405, IMG submission 189096) | Bovine rumen microbial communities from Lethbridge, Alberta, Canada - RJG_02 | ecosystem: Host-associated > Mammals > Digestive system > Stomach > Rumen | place: Canada: Alberta... | reverse complement strand
TCATCACCATCGAGCCCGGCATATACCTTGAAGGCGAATTCGGCGTAAGGATAGAGGATTTCGCCATCGTCAGGGCGGGCGGCTGTGAGAATATGACCCTCGCCCCGAAAGAGCTTATCTGTCTTTAAGTATACTATTATAATATATAATAAACAGAGGGCATAAGACCATTGCTTACGCCCTCTGATTTTATACATAAAAAAGCGGATTACGAGACTCGAACTCGCCACATCCACCTTGGGAAGGTGGCGCTCTACCGGATGAGCTAAATCCGCATATGAAAAATGCCGATATAACTATCGGCATTCAGTGGAGCGGGTCACTTGAGTTAAACAAGTTTCTCCTCTCAGGAAGAAAGGTATTCTAGCGTTGAAATAAACCCGCATTAATCAATATATCCCGACACCGAAGTATCGGGATATCAAGAGCGGATTACGAGGCTCGAACTCGCTACCTCCACCTTGGCAAGGTGGCGCTCTACCAGATGAGCTAAATCCGCAAAATGGTGCTTCCGAGTGGAATTGAACCACCGACACGGGGATTTTCAGTCCCCTGCTCTACCGACTGAGCTACAGAAGCATATAAGCGACCCGGATGAGACTCGAACTCACGACCTCCGCCGTGACAGGGCGGCGTTCTAACCAACTGAACTACCGGGCCGTGTCAGAAAGTCGTGTGCAGAAGTTCTGCACACATCTGACTGATGGGGACTACAGGGCTCGAACCTGTGACCCTCTGCTTGTAAGGCAGATGCTCTCCCAGCTGAGCTAAACCCCCATATTCTTACCTGTGAAGTTCGTTTCGTTTTCGTTTCGTCCCTCACAACAGTATTTATTATACACCATCAACCCCCATTTGTCAAGAGGTTTTTCAAACTTTTTTTGAGTTTTTTTCACTTTGTAAAATTAGCCCTGCAAAATTTCAAATTCTTGAAAACTATTGCAGATATTGAACAAAGCTAACATGATATATCATCGCATGACCCTTTTAAAACCGCGCAAAAAGGGCGGAGAATCATTTCTCCGCCCATGGTTACAGTAAACAACATTGCTTCTTTGTGAACTTCGCAAAAGCATATATCGAACTTTTACTATATTATTTCAGACCCTTTGCCTTTGAAAGATTTATGCCGTTCTTGCCGAGAGCTATCTTGTGGTCAAGTCCAACGAACTTGCCGCCCTCCTGCCAGAGCACTTCCTTTACGAACTCGTACTTTTCTTCATCCCATGTGGTGAAGTCATCAAGGACAAGTCCGCCTGTGTCGCCCGAGTTCGCATTGAAGCACCAGAAGGTGTGGTTCAGATGGTTTTCCTTTATCAGCTGGCGCATATATGTCATCCAGGTGATATTAGGCTCGGTCATGAATCCGCCCCATTCACCTATCAGCAGAGGTGCGGTCTTTTTCTCGTGGATGTACAGCCAGTTATCCTGCCAGCAGTCCTTTTTCAGGCTCTTGAAATCGTAGCCGCCCTCGAACCACGGCTGTTCGTATACAGTCGGACCGTAGTCGTGCGGAGAGTATACCAGCTTATCCTGATACTTACCCAGATCTATGGGATAATCCTTTACGCCGCGGAGATTTCCGCCCCACCAGTTGAAGTAGTAATCCTCGTTATCCTGCGATTTGTAATCGCCGTTCTTCTTGATGTTCTTGGGGTATATCTCAGTACCCTCTACCATTATAAGAACGTTGGGGTTCTTTGCCAGAACTTTCTTTGCAGCAGTTTCAGCAACGTACTTCCAGTTATTGTCAGCCTTGCTGTCGTTCCATATAGCCGCCTGATCGCCCTCGGCAGGCTTGCCGTGAGGTTCGTTCTTCAGGTCGAAAGCTATAATAGTGTCGTTGTCCTTGTAGCGGTCAGCCAGCCATTCCAGTGCAGCATAGTACTCCTTTGCGCTGACCCTGTCAGTGTACCACAGATTAGCATTGTGACCCGACGCATCGGTGTTAGCCGAATGGATATCGGGCATTACCTTCATGCCGTTTTCTTCTGCCAGTTTCAGGAAATAGTCGAATATCTGCAGAGAGTTCATTGAGTTGAGTTCCTCGTTGTAAGCGTTGTTGTAGTTTGCCTGAGGATACTCCCCTGCCGCCCACTGGTTTATAAGTTCGGCAGACATAGGTACACGTATCAGGTTGAAGCCGTGGTCTGCAATAGCCTTGATGGTAGGCTCAAATTCGCTGTTCCACAGACCGTCAAAGGTATTGGTGCCCGTGTTGTAGCCGAACCAGTTAACACCTGTCAGCCATACCTGCTTTCCGTCAGCATCAAGTATCTTGTTGCCGTCGGTATGCAGCCAGTCATCGCCCTGCTCTGCATTTTTGGAACGCTTCAGCAGCTTCTTCACATCAACGTCCTTCTTCTCGTTGTTGTTGCCGTTATTGTTATTGTTGTTATTATTGTTATTGTTGTTCTGGCTTACCTTGCCTTTTTTCAGGGTGCAGGTAACACCATTGAGTTTCGCGCTCTTAACATTCAGCGAACTGCCTGTACCGATATTGCATCCCAGTGTCACAGTGCCGCCCTTTGCGATATCGCCGTTGTAATCCGCATTTGTTATTGTGAGAGTATTTCCCTTGATGGTAAAAGTACCGTTCCAGCCATCGACGGATTTCAGGTCTGCAACTTCAAGTTCAAGCTTCCAGCCGCTGACAGCATCATCGCTGTAATTTGCAATGCCGATATCCAGACCGCTCATCTGCTTGCCGCTGTCTTCCCAGCTGTTGCCCGATGACCAGCTTACTACATATCCTTCCTTCTTTACATCGTCCTCTTTCTCAGCTTCGGATTCTTCCTCCTCGCTTTCGGAGTCCTCCTCTTCTTCCTCTTCCTCGGAGTCTTCTTCCTCCTCTTCTTCCGCTTCGCTTTCTTCAGCCTCGGAAGATACGATTTCCGACTTTTTCTTCGGCGAAGAAGTCTTCCATGAATCATCGTTCTTGCCGCGATTTGTCACTACCAGCGCGATTATCAGTCCGATGATGACCACGCCCATGGCAACAAAACCCGCGATGACCTTTTTTGAGATACCTCGGTTCATTTCCATTCTCCTTACATAAAATATTACACCATATCCCTTCGGCACAAAATGCCCTAATATATTGATTATAGCACATTTAATTTTGATTGTAAAGATGTAGATATAAACAAATTGCCATCATCCTGCAGACTTTCGGGCAACAAGTCCGTCATGGGTATATGCACATTCAATATTATAAAAATATTCAACCGCGGCACCTGTATGCAAATGCCCAAATAGCCATATCTAACAGGATAAAATACACACAAATCCGTATAAATTACCCCGATTTATAAACAAGCCTACAAAATTAAATATGTAATAAAAAATACATTGAAATCCCTGTTTTATAGTAGTATAATGTAAAAGCTGTGCCGTTTTTGGCAAAAAATATTTATGGAGATGAAATGATTTGGAGCAGGTCGCAAAAAAGCCTACCGAAAGCAAGCTGAAACCAAAGCTTTTCTCGGTAATGAAAAACTATTCAAAGGGTCAGTTGGTAAATGATGTCACCGCAGGTGTGATAGTAGCTATAATCGCACTGCCGCTTTCCATCGCGCTGGCACTGGCGTCGGGTGTCGGTCCTGAACAGGGTCTGTATACCGCCATCGTTGCAGGATTCATAGTTGCATTCCTGGGCGGCAGCCGTGTGCAGATAGCAGGTCCTACTGCCGCATTTGCCACCATCGTTGCAGGCATCGTTGCCACAGAGGGTATGGAAGGTCTTGTGATATCCACCATTATGGCGGGCGTTATAATGATCGTCATGGGCTTCTGCCGCTTTGGTGCGCTGATAAAGTATATCCCCGGCACTATAACCAGCGGTTTCACCTTTGGTATCGCAGTGACCATTCTTATCGGTCAGATCAAGGATTTCTTCGGGCTGACCTTCAAAAACTCCCCGGTTGAAACTGTTGACAAGGTAAAGGAGATAGTCCTCTGCTTCGGCAGTCTCAACCCGCAGGCACTTCTTGTTGGCGCTGTATCACTGGCAATACTCATCTTCTGGCCTAAAAAGCTGGAGAAGATACCCGCTTCGCTTATAGCCGTAATAGTCGGTTCTGTGATGGTGGGCGTGCTGGATATGAAGGTAAACACCATAGGAAGCCTGTACAAAGTTTCAAAGGATCTTCCTCCCTTTACCGTACCTCACTTCACCTTTGCAAGAGTAAGGGCACTCCTGCCCAATGCTTTCACCATAGCAATACTCGCGGCTGTTGAATCACTGCTTTCATGCGTTGTTGCCGATGGTATGATAGGTTCAAAGCACCGTTCCAATATGGAGCTTATCGCACAGGGAGCCGCTAATATCGGCTCTGCGCTTTTCGGCGGAATCCCCGCAACAGGCGCTATCGCACGTACAGCCGCAAACGTCAAGAACGGCGGCAGAACTCCAATTGCAGGTATGGTACATTCCGTTGTAGTACTTATAATACTCTGCCTGCTGATGGATAAGGCATCGCTGATACCAATGCCCACCATTGCGGCTATACTCTTTGTGGTGGCATACAATATGTGCGGCTGGCGAAATATCCGCAACACCATAAAGACCGCTCCCAAGAGCGATATCGCTGTACTCTTCGTCACACTGGTATTCACCGTTGTATTCGACCTCGTAGTAGCCATAGGTGTAGGCATGGTAATGGCTTCACTGCTGTTCATGAAGCGTATGGCTGATGTTACCGAGGCTCATGCATGGGTAGATGTTGACGACGAGGACACCGACCCCGATAATATACTCCTGAAAAAGATACCAAAGAATACCAGAGTATTCGAGATAAACGGACCCATGTTCTTTGCGGCTGCCGATAAGTACAGCTATATGCTCTCCGATGAAAATATCGACGTTCTCTGCATACGTATGAGAAACGTGCCCGCCATAGATGCCGCAGGTGTCGAAGCACTTATGGGTATCGTAAAGCGCTGTGAGAAGAACAATGTAAAGGTAATATTCTCACACGTCAACGAACAGCCCATGCACGCCATGGAAAAGGCTGGTTTCATCGAACACGTCGGCAAGGAGAATTTCTGCGACCACATAGATACCGCACTCCTCCGTGCCGAAGCAATCGAGAACAGCATCGTGGCAGCTTCCGCACAGTAAGCCCAAATTTATGATCTTTTAAAGCGGAGGACTTTTCTGTTCTCCGCTTTTGCCGTATACATTTACTGACGCGTATTTTCGGAATATATCAAAAATACCGTATAAATATTCATATAAAAAATTTATACTGATGAAGTGATATTTTAAAAGGGGGCATTTTATGGGAGCAGGAGTCGTTATTTTAAAGCAGATAGTCATTATGTTCATAATACTCCTCATCGGACTAGGGTGCAGTCTGAAAGGGCTTATCACTAAAGAGGGCAACAAGCAGCTTTCAAAGGTGGCGCTGTATATCGTCAACCCGCTGCTGATATTCATGTCCTACCAGAGTGAGTACAGCGCCAGACTGCTGAAAGGTCTGCTGTGGTCATTCCTGCTGTCGGGGATATCCTTTGGCGTAATGATAGCGCTTTCAACACTTATAATAAGCAAAAAACGCCCCGAACATTCGCTGGAGCGCTTCTCGGCGGTGTATTCAAACTGCGGATTCATCGGCATACCGCTGATACGTGGAATTTACGGCGATGAGGGCGTACTTTACCTCACGGCATACATAACACTTTTCAACATCCTTGTATGGACCCACGGCTACATGACAATGAAAGAGAGCCGCGATTTCAAGTCCTTTATCAAGGCGGCGACTTCACCCTCCGTGATAGCGGTGTTCATAGGGCTTATATTCTACCTTATGCAGATACGTCTGCCCGAGATACTTCACACATCCTTGCAGTACGTCTCGGATATGAACACTCCCCTAGCCATGCTGATAGCAGGCTCAGCGGCGGCACAGACAAACGTGCTGAAAGCCCTGAAAAACAAGGGACTTTACATGGTGTGCGCCTACAAGCTGTTTTTACTGCCCATAGTTGCCTTTGCGCTGGTGCAATTCCTGCCGGCGCCCCACATGGTAAAAATGGTAGTGCTGATAGCATCTGCCTGCCCCGTTGCAACAACAGGCACCATGTTCGCCATTCAGTTCGACAAAAATCCCGAACGCTGTTCAGAATTCTTTGCAGTAAGCACTCTCCTCAGCGGACTTACACTCCCGCTGGTGACGATGCTGGGCGAAATGTTATGAATACAAAACATCAAATAAGCGGCAGCAGCCACGGAAGAGAGTTCCGGCTGTTGCCGCCTTTTTTTGCATATAAAAACGGCACTTCTGTCATCTGACAAAAGTGCCGTTTGCTATTCATGAAAAGCGGATATTATTCCTCGGTCTCGTCCTCTGAAAAATCAAATTCAAGACTCTCTCCACAGTTCGGACATTCTATCGAACCGCTCTCGACCATCTTGTCGTCCATAACAATGGTCTCGCCGCAGGTAGGACATACACACTCGTAAAGTGTGTCGTCATCGGGATCATAGTCATAATCCTCATCATCGTCGTCACCGTAGAACTCATCGTAGAAATCGTCCTCCAGATCGGAAAGATCGTCGCTTAAACTGTCAACTACATCAACAGTCTCGTCAGCCAGAACAGTAACGTCCTCGATAGCCTTAGCCATCTCCTCCATCAGTTCAGCCATAGCCTTCAGTACCTTGCCCTGATCGGTGGTCTCATCGATCTTCATGCCTTCCATAAGGCCCTTGATATAAGCTGCCTTGTTGCTGAGCTCCATTACAGCCGCCCTCCTTTTCACAGATAATGACCTGTTTGTTGTGACTTATGCACGCTCCATGTACTCGCAGGTACGTGTGTCGATCCTGATCTTGTCGCCTGTGTTGATGAACAGAGGAACTCTGATCTCAGCACCTGTCTCAACAGTTGCAGGCTTTGTAGCGTTTGTAGCAGTGTTGCCCTTCTCGCCGGGCTCTGTCTCTGTAACTTCGAGGTCTACAAAGAAAGGAGGCTCAACGCCGAATACCTGACCCTTGTAGGAAAGGATCTTACATACCATGTTCTCCTTAACGAACTTGAAGTTATCGGAAAGCTCGCTCTTGTTTACGGGGATCAGCTCGAAAGTCTCTGCATCCATGAAGTAGTAGAGATCGCCGTCGCTGTAAGAATATTCCATATCCTTTCTCTCAACGTAAGCAGTAGGGAACTTTGCAGTAGGGTTGTATGTCTTTTCAATTACAGAACCTGTAATTACGTTCTTTACCTTTGCTCTTACGAAAGCTGCACCTTTACCGGGCTTTACGTGCTGGAATTCAACGATCTGCATTACGTTGCCTTCCTCTTCAAAAGTCATACCATTTCTGAAATCGCCGGCTGTTACCATATTTAAGTACCTCCATTATTTTCTTAAAAAATATTTGTCCAAATCATATTTGCACATTTACATATCATAATCATACCATATTTCGCGCTCCATTTCAAGTCTTTTAAAAAACTTTTTAAAAATTATTAGCATTAAATTTTTCGCATATTACCAAATCGCCCCAAGGCAGGGCTTTTTACGGTAAATATTTATATCTTGCCGTTATCGACCGTACAAATTTTTGTGAAAAACTGAAAAGATTATTAATATTTGAAATTCTCTCTTTAATTTGAAAGCCAAATGTGCTATAATTTTGGGGAAAGCGGAGTGGTGTCCGCTTAAATAAGGTGTTATACGGAGGTATACAAATGAATATTGCAGTTGCTCAATCGGGCGGACCGACCTGTGCTATCAACGCGTCCTTGGTAGGGGTATTCAAGGAAGCGCTGAAAACTCCCGCGATAGACGCTGTTTTCGGCTCTATCAACGGTATCGAGGGCATGATCAAGGACGAGCTCATCGACCTCAAAATGGTCATAAGATCCAATGAGGATATGGAGCTTTTAAGGCAGACGCCCTCCACAGTACTCGGTTCATGCAGGTACAAGCTTCCTGCGGCGGACGAAGATGATGAGGTCTACCGCAAGATACAGGCAAATCTTGAAAAGCATCGTATCCAGGCGTTTTTCTACATAGGCGGTAACGATTCGATGGATACGGTGGATAAGCTTTCGGTATATCTGAGATCGGTGGGTTCCGATATCAGGGTCATCGGTATCCCGAAGACTATCGACAACGATCTTCCCATAACCGACCACACTCCCGGCTTCGGTTCGGCGGCGAAATATGTAGCGGCTACCGTACAGGAGATAATCCGCGACAGCTCGGTATATTCGGTGGATTCTGTAACTATCATCGAGATAATGGGCAGACACGCAGGCTGGCTGACGGCTTCTACCTGTGTGCTGAGGGCTAATGACGAGATAGCTCCCCACCTGATATATCTTCCCGAATGTGACCTTGATGCTGACAAGTTCCTGGAAGATGTGCGCATAATGCAGGCTAAGCACAAGGCAGTCATCGTGGCGGTATCCGAGGGTGTGCGCATACCCGAGGAAAACAGGACGGATATCGTGGTGGATAATTTCGGTCACGAGTACCTGTCGGGCATAGGCAAGACCCTTGAACAGCTGGTAAAGGACAGGATAGGCTGTAAAGTACGTTCCATCGAGCTGAACGTTATGCAGAGGTGTTCCTCACATATCTGCTCCAAGACCGATATCGACGAAGCCGAGCTTATCGGCAGTGAGGGTGTCAAGCGTGCCCTTGCGGGGGAATCGGGCAAGATGGTATACTTCAAGCGTCTCAGCGATGTTCCCTATGTTATAACCGTTGAGACAACCGATGCTTCGCAGGTAGCGAACAAGGAAAAGTTCTTCCCGAAAAAGTGGGTGAACCATGCCCGCAACGATATCACGCCTGAGGCTGTAAGATACTTCCTGCCCCTTATACAGGGCGAAGTGAAGATAGCCATGAAAAACGGTATGCCTGTACATTTCAAGCTGAAATGATATTTGCAGCAAATTAGGGCAGGGTAAGTATATTATACGTAAAAAAACGCCAAGGAAGAGAGCTTTATTCAGACTCTCCTTCTTGGCATTTGCTGTTTACCGCTTAATCTCCCGTAACATTCGTCAGCTTATACAGCTTCCTGAACTCCGTAGGTGTACAGCCCTTTATTTCCCTGAATACTCTGTTAAAGGTGGTCAGGCTTGAAAATCCTACCTGCATTGCCGCTTCTGTTACCGAGATATTCTCATCGAGCAGCAGCATTTCAGCAGCTTTTATCCTTCTGTGATTCAAAAAGCTAATGAAGGTCGTACGGCTGTATTTTTTGAATATCCTGGAAAAATGATACTTGCTGTATCCCGCCATTCTTGCCAGATCATCAAGTGTGATATTGTACATATAGTTCTGCTCGATGTACTTGATAATACTGCCAAATTTTTCCAGATATTTTTCGTCATCATACTTCACAGCACTGATCTGATTCTCTTTGATCCTTGCAAGCAGTGTCAGCAGCTTGATGTAGATATATACCTCAGAAAGAACATCAAAATTGCTGTACAGCGTATAGATCTCTTTTATGAGGTTGCCCAGCGATATCCTGAGTTCCTCATCGGATTCCTCGCCTATCATAACAGGCGATTTAAGTACCGAGTAAAGGTCATACAATGCAGGGTTCGAGCTTATGCTCCTGTTGTCGAACAGCATGATCAGTCTGCGTCCCGACTGCGCTTTCATAGCGTGCAGCGTGCCCGCAGGTACTATCATAATATCCCGCTCGTGCAGATCATAGGTCTTTCCGTCACACATCATAGTATAGCCGTTTGTCAGCGGCATAACTATCTCGATGGCATTGTGCCAGTGCACAGGATACTCTTCATTATCTACATTATCGTAGATCAGGACACTTCGGTTCTCAACATAATCGACTGTCTCAAAATCCCCGTCCAGATGTACTATCATGATCGTTTCTACCCCCGTCTGATCACGCGGCTTTACTACCCTTGCCGCGCATAAATTACTCCATATTATTTCATAACCGATATTCCAAAATGACTTGTCTGTTTTCCACCCGACAGACAAAAAATTGCTGTATCTTGTTACATATTATAACACAAAACTTTTGATTTTTCAATATATTCAACAGAGAATTCTGGAATTTATCACAATTTTTTTATATAAATAAGCAATATTTGTAACCGATAACGCAAGAAATGAGTTGCAAAAATCGGGTATTCAGTGTATAATCAAATAACAAAATGTAAGCGGAGGTGCTTTTTATGAGCGTTAAGATATCAGAAAAAGAATACAAAAGCTACGGTAAATGCGTGTTTATAGAGAATGATTCCTGTGCTCTCGCAGTGACTGTTGAGTTCGGCCCGAGAGTTATTTACTTCGCACTTAACGGCAGAGAAAACGTTATGCTGGAAGATGAAGAAGGAAGTTTCACTGTTGATGTTGAGGGCTACGGCACCTGGCGCAACAGAGGCGGTCACAGACTCTGGGTAGCTCCCGAGCTTATCCCCGAGACCTATAACCCCGACAACGACCCCGTTGCATACAAAGCAGACGGCGACACCGTAACATTCACTCCCCCCGCTACGCCTTTCGGCAAGCAGCTTGAAACTGTTATAACTCTCGATGCAAGCAAGCCGATAGTTACAGTTACACAGCGAATAAAGAATATCGGCGACAAGGAAGCAGATTTTGCTCTCTGGTCAATAACAGGTCTTACCGCAGGCGGCACAGCTGTTATACCGATGTGTACAAGAAAATCGGGTTATCTGCCCAACAGAGTAATGAGCCTGTGGGATTATTCCGATATCAACGACCCCCGCTTCAAGCTGACTAACGAGTATGTCCGCATCAGACAGGACAAGTTCATACAGGGCGCATTCAAGGCAGGCTTCAATGTTGAGGACGGCTTTGCGGCTTACGCTGTTAACGAGCAGATATTCGTTAAGTGCTTCGGTGAGTATCAGTTTGTTGAATACCCCGATTATTCCTGCAATTTTGAAATGTATACAAACAGCAAGTTCCTTGAATGTGAGATACTGGGTGAAAAGAGAAAGTATCAGCCCGGCGAGACTGCCGAGGTCACAGAGACATGGCATCTGCTGGATAACAAGGGAGATACAGAGCCTCAGCTCGATAAGATAAGAACAGCTGTCGGCAAATGATCAGGTGATATATAATATAATTATGAAAGGTTAGGAGGAAGGTCATGAAAAAGTACCTTGATGAAACCCTCTCGGCGGAGGAAAGAGCTGAAGCGCTCACAGACGAAATGACTACGGAGGAGCAGGCGTCACAGCTGAGATACGACGCACCTGCCGTTCCGAGACTGGGAATACCCGCATACAACTGGTGGAACGAGGGCATACACGGTTTTGCACGTTCAGGCGTTGCTACCATGTTCCCCCAGGCTATCGGTCTTGCGGCTATGTTCGATGATGAACTGACACAGAAGACTGCCGAAGTAACTTCGGAGGAAGTAAGAGCTAAGTACAATGTCTACACTAAGGAGGAAGACCGCGATATATACAAGGGTCTTACTCTGTGGGCTCCTAATATAAACATATTCCGTGATCCCCGCTGGGGCAGAGGTCATGAGACCTTCGGTGAAGATCCTTTCCTCACCACACAGAACGGCAAGGCTGTTGTAAGAGGTCTTCAGGGCGACGGAAAAGTTATGAAGGCTGCTGCTTGTGCAAAGCATTTTGCAGTACACAGCGGACCCGAGGCTATACGCCACTCTTTCGATGCAAAGGCAAACGCAAAGGATATGGAGGAGACTTATCTCCCTGCATTTGAGGCACTGGTAAAGGAAGCAAAGGTAGAGAGCGTTATGGGCGCATACAACCGTGTAAACGGCGAACCTGCCTGCGCCAGTGATTTCCTGATGGCTAAGCTGAAGGAATGGGGCTTTGACGGCTACTTCGTTTCCGACTGCTGGGCTATACGCGATTTCCACGAAAATCACATGGTAACCGCCAACGCTATCGAATCTACCGCTATGGCACTGAAAGCTGGCTGCGATGTTAACTGCGGCTGTACATATCAGAATCTTCTGGTTGCACTTGAAAAGGGTGCTGTTACCAAGGAAGATATCCGTACCGCTTGTGTACACCTGATGCGCACAAGAATGAGACTTGGTATGTTCGATAAGAAGACTGAGTTCGACGATATCCCCTACGATAAGGTAGCTTGCAAGGAACACAAGGCTGTATCACTTGAGTGTGCTGAGAAGTCCCTTGTTATGCTGGAAAACAACGGCATACTGCCTATCGATGAAAAGAAGTACAAGACTATCGCAGTTATAGGTCCTAACTCAGACAGCAGAACAGCACTGGAGGGTAACTACAACGGTCTCTCCGACAGATATATTACATTCCTGAACGGCATTCAGGACAGATTCAGCGGCAGAGTCATCTTCGCTGAGGGCTGCCACCTGTACAAGGACAGAGTTTCTAATCTGGCTCAGGCAGGCGACCGTTATGCAGAGGCTGTTGCAGCTGCTAAGTTCGCTGATATGACAATACTCTGTCTTGGTCTCGATGCTACTATCGAGGGCGAAGAGGGCGATACAGGCAATGAGTTCTCCTCGGGCGACAAGAATGGTCTGACACTGCCTCCTCCTCAGAGAGAACTGGTGAAGAAGATAATGGCACTGGGCAAGCCTGTTGTTACTGTTGTATGCGCAGGTTCGGCTATAAATCCCGAAAGCAAGCCCGATGCACTGATACACGCATTCTATCCCGGTGAAATGGGCGGTAAGGCACTGGCTGAAGTTCTCTTCGGTGATGTTTCACCTTCCGGCAAGCTGCCTGTTACATTCTATGAGGATACCGATAAGCTGCCCGAATTCACTGATTATTCCATGAAGGGCAGAACATACCGCTACACCACCGACAACGTACTGTATCCTTTCGGCTACGGTCTTACCTACGGCGGTGTAAAGGTAACAAAGGTTGAATACAAGGACGGCAAAGCAGTAGTTACCGCAGAAAACAGCGGCAAGGCTACCGAGGACGTTATACAGCTTTATATTAAGGACTACTGCGAACACGCAGTACCCAATGTCAGCCTGTGCGGATTCAAGCGCGTTAAGCTGAATGAAGGCGAGACCGCTGTATTCGAGATAGAAGTTCCCGAAAAGGCATTCACAGCAGTTGACGACAACGGCGTGAGAAAAGTATTCGGCAGCAAGTTCACTCTGTTTGCAGGAACCTCTCAGCCTGATGCACTCAGCGAGAAGCTGACGGGTATCAAGTGCGCAAGCGTTGATATAACCAAGTAACGCGCACATAAACTTGCATTACTCTCTCTCATATATACCCATTAAACGCGGAAAGCTCTCTTTTGAGGGCTTTTTTGCGTATATAAACAGACTTTGCACATTGTACGATTTGCACTATCGGCTATCCGATTTCTTATGTTATGCTGTAACTTCCAACAAAAGTGATAAATTTATCACATCAGGCATTGACAAATGCAATTCTGTGTGATATTATTGTCACATAAGGTGATGAATATATCACTTCTTGCTTTTATAAAGGCTTTGACAGAAAACAAAAAGACAGCAGAACAAAAGACATACGGAGGCATTATTATGCGTGACAATGAGAAAGTCAGACAACTGTATAAGGAATATCAGCGCAAAGATATCACCCGCGCCGAAAGGCGGGAAATGCTTGAAAAGATAGCACGCGAACGCTACAAGACAGACCCGAGAAAGTCCATAAGTGTCAAGGGACAGGCAGTGGTAAATCTGCTTCTGGGTGTGATTATAACGGCGATAGCTGTAGCGGCGATGATATCAAGGTCGATAGGCAGTATCAGACAGCAGACCCCGGCTGTTGTGGCGGCGACAGCAGTTTATGTTGTGCTGCTGATAATATCCGGAAGATATAAAAAAGAGCCCGAGGACGAGCTTGCCAAGGAGCTCATGCTGAAATCTACTGCATATTCGGCTAAAGGGCTGATAATCTCCACCATGGTGTTTGGTATGGCAGTTAATATGGCTTGCAACCGCATACATAAAGATTCTGTAAAGATAACAGGAGAAATGATCATGTGGTACGGCTACCTGATGATAGGTATGTATTATGTGCTGAGGAACGCTTTTTATCTCTGGCTGGACAGAACTCCCGAATCTGAGGAGGAAGCATGACCTATGATACAGAACAAAAATACCTCCTCAGATATACTTAGGGAAAACTACAAAAAGGACAAGCGCAAACCAATGCCATTGCGTGCTCATACCAAACTAAACGCTGTAACAGCGATGTTTGCGGGATCACTCTTCTTTTGGTCAATGGTATCTTCCGAGGTGATAAATGGTAAGGAAAACCCTGCAGACATCGCGATATTCATAATCCTGGGATTGGGTATGTTCATAAGCGGCTTCATCTGGTGCATGAACCTCGCTTCTTATAAAATGGAACCCGATGACGAAATGTCAGAACAGTTGCGCGGGAAGGCAAACGGCATGGCTTTTCTGGTATGGTTCTCTTTGGCACTGTCAGTGTTTTTACTGCTGGAACATTTCCACCCGGGGGCAACTTCAGCGATCATGAAATTTTCCAATTCGTATATGCTGATAATAAGCGGCATATTAACATATGATTCCATAAGGCATTTCCTATTCCTTATGATGGACAAGGATGATAAGTCCTCGGAAAAGGAGGAATGATATGCCCGAACTTAAAACAAGACTAAAGGAACTCAGAGCTTCGAGAGATATGAAGCAGGGCGATCTCGCCGAATTGGTGGGGGTCAGGAGAGAAACTATCATCAGGCTTGAAAAAGGACAGTACAATCCCTCTTTGAAGCTGGCGATGGACATAGCCGCAGTGTTCGGCGTATCGGTAGAAGAGATATTCAGCTTTGAGGACTAAAGAAAGGACAATAGTAATGGATATTATGATACAGGATAAAACTGATGACAGTGCTTCGCCGCTGACAAGCAAAAGGGTGCTGACAGCTGTCGGGATAATACTCGGCTCGTTGGGGTGCTTTCTGCTTGCTTCGCGTATCGGCGGTATGATATGCAGGACGACGGGTATATCGGGCTATAAGGCAGAGTTCTTATGTTCGCTGATATCGCTGTCCCTTTACACGACAATACTCACTCTGCTGCACAAAAAGAAAGTCCTTTGCACAAAGGGCAACGGCTTTTTCGGCGGACTTATCTCAGGATTTCTCATGATATATGCCAGTATCACTTCCGTGATAAATGCATTGTTTCTGGAAACGTCCGACGACGGCAAGATCAAACTCGTCACACCGACGGGGCTGCATTTCGGGTCTGAACAGGTGTGGTGCATCATCGGTCTGCTGTTTGCGGCGGGAATATGCGAAGAACTGCTTTTCAGAGGGATAATCTTCAACGTACTGAGAGACCTCTTCGGCAGAAACAGCACAAAGGGCACGATAGCCGCAATTTTCACAGCGGGTGTTCTTTTCGGATTGTATCACTTGCTGAATCTCACGGCAGGAGTCAGCGTTGATGCTGTTATACCTCAGGTGATATCCACCGCAGGGGTGGGAATATTCCTCTGCGCTGTATACGCAAGATGGGGAAATATCTGGATAACTGTTTTCCTGCACGCATTCATGGATATCTGTGTTGTTCTCCCCACAAGCATGAAGAACAACGCCAGCATAGTTGAATCTATCAACAGTACAATGTCAGACCCAAGAAAGTATTTAGGCGTCGCTGTATATGTTATCCTCGCTCTTTATCTGCTGAGAGAGGAAAAAAGGCCGCAGATGTTCACATACAGCGTCTGCGACGACCGATGATAACGGAGGGTATCCATATGGCTGAAAACTACCGCATACCAATGCATTTCAAAGAGGGCTGTTACGGCTTTCGTGAACTGAAAGATGTTGTTGGAGAATGTATCGAATTTACGGTACGACCCTGCGATATGATGGTGTACAACGTCCCCGTAAGCGGCTGTCAGGTGGAACTTTACGAACTTGACTGTGATAAATTTGAGAGTCAGCTGCGTGTTACCTATGACGAAAACGGTGATATAAGGTTTGCCGAACTTCATGACAGCGACGATGTAAGACTGCTGTATATTGATCTGCCAGATGAGGAAACAGCAGAGTACGAGATACGCGATTTTGCCGAACAGACTGTCGCGATACTTTCTGATGAACTTATATCACGCCGCGAAAAGGCAGCAAGGCTGTTCGTGGAATACCACAGGGATATTTATACAGACCTAGCCGTGAAGATAGGCACACCCGAGGATATGCAGGCGGCGGTGAACAGTATCCCCGAAGAAAAGCGGAATGATCGTCTTATAGAGTATGTAAAGAACAACAGCGGCGATTATCCCAACTCAAAGCGCATACCCTGGGACACCTACACTATCAGCATAATGATAATGTGTTCCCCTGTGGGCACAGGTGACCGACTCAGGGATATGGCGATCGATATAGTCATAAACGGTATAAGGCGCATGGCAGAACCTGCGCTGGAAAAGACCAAAGATTACAGATTCATCGCGGAAGAATACGATTAATATGATCCGCGGAAACAGGAGGAGCTAATATGCGAGAGATCAATGTCAGTGAAGTAGAAGAGCTTATAAGAGAGCTTTGTATCAAGGCGAACCTTTATCTGCCCGAGGATATGGAACAGTGCATAAAGGCGGGCGCTGAAAAGGAATGTTCACCCGTGGGCAAAAATGTGTTTGATGATATCATAGACAATATCAATGTTGCCCGCAATGAGACCATACCGATATGTCAGGATACAGGCATGGCTGTAATATTCATGGAGGTAGGTCAGGACGTTCACTTTGTTGGCGGTTCACTTAATGAAGCCGTAAACAAGGGCGTATCCCGCGGCTACATCGACGGCAGACTGCGCTGTTCGATAGTGAGCGACCCGCTGGAGAGAGTTAACACAGGCGACAACACACCACCCGTGGTACACCTTAAAATAGTTGAGGGCGACAAGGTCAACATCATGGTAGCACCTAAGGGATTCGGCAGTGAGAATATGTCTCAGCTGAAGATGATGACACCATCTGTAACAAGGGAAGAGATAGTTGACTGGGTAGTTGGCGTATGCGCGAAGGCAGGTTCAAACCCATGTCCCCCGATAGTTATAGGCGTAGGCATAGGCGGAGACTTTGAAAAGTGCGCATACCTTGCAAAGAAAGCCCTTTGCAGACCTGTCAGCGAGAGAAATCCCAAGAAGCTTTATTCTGACCTTGAAGCTGAGATTCTGGAGAAGATCAACAAGCTGGGCATAGGACCTCAGGGCTTTGGCGGCACACAGACCTGTCTGGCAGTAAATATCGAGGAAGCACCTACACACATCGCAGGACTTCCAGTATCGGTAAATGTTGGCTGTCACGTAACAAGACACGCACATGGTACTATATAAATTCAATAGACCCGCAAATTTCCAAAGCGGCAATTTTGCGGGGAGCATAACTGTTAAGAGCGCAGACTATAAAAAACGTCCGCGCTTTTTTTACTATATCACCGTTAAAGAATTATCATCCAAAAACGCCGTTTCCACACAGGAAACGGCGTTATCTGTATTATCCTTCATTTATCACGAGGTCACTCGTTCGCAGTATACCAGATACCTCTGGCTGTTTATGCCGTAAGGGTGACAGGTATACAGCGTCAGAATGTCCTTACCCGGCTGTATCAGTATGGAGTCTACCGCATCAGGGTCAACTATCTTAGTGCTGACTACGCGGTATTCCATAGTGTACCAATAGTTCTGGAGCTTGATGATATCACCTTTCTCCAGTTTTTCAACGTGCCTGAGAAAATCCGAACCGCCAAGACCGCGATGAACTGCAATTACACAGTTGGTATTAACATCACCTATCGGATACGAAGTATAGGTCAGATGACCACAGCCCGCTGTAAGATTCGCATCATTGGCTCCCAGAAATAAGGGGAGCTTCAGATCCAGCTTATCTATCATAAGCAAGCCTATACTTTCCGTCTTAATGCCGTAATCAGTAAGGTCAAACTCGGGATACTTGTAAGCCGACGGAGAATTCAGCTGGCTCTGACCCGATTCGTACAGCTCCTTGTTACGCCTGCGCATATATTGGTACAGGTCGTTGAGGTATGGCTGGTTTTCTTCCGCCTCTTTATCGTAGCGTACTTTTTCATAGGGTGCGGGATCTCCGTTTTCATCACGGGGTACATCGTCGCCAAAATCAACATCGCCGTTTTCTTCGGCTTCCTGGATTATCCTTGTCAGATCGTCTTTGTATTCCTGTATGTTCTCTTCTACCTGTTTGCTTATGATGATCTTGCTGATAAAGGGATAAAGGAATAATCCCAGACCTATAAGGAACAGCAGCAGTAGCAGTATCGTGGTAAGACGTTTTTTCTTCTTTTTCTTTTTAGTCAACAGCTTGTCCTCCTTACAAAGGCAGTACCGCCCGCAAAGCAAGCGGCACTGTTTATCAGCTTTATATCATATGCGGTTTTCGGAGGGTCTTAACAGTTTCCGAAAGATCCTTCAAACATCAGATCAAGCATTTTCCTGCTCTTCTTCGTCCTTGTCTCTCTTCTTGAAGAATATGAAGAAGAACAGTGCTCCACCCATAACACCGATACCTGCTATTGTGAATACGATAGTTGCAGTTGAACCTGTGAAAGGCAGATCGAAACCTGAAATAGTAGCATCATTATAGAATATTACCTTTTTATCTGTAAGCTCTGTACCGGTATTATCTGTACCTTCGTATACCTTACCGTCCTTGTCAATGAAGATGGTCTTGGTATTCTTGTTTACATCATCTTCAACGTAATAACCGGACTCTGTTGCAAGCTGCTTGATGGTGTAGACACCGGGTGCAAGGTTTTCAAGCGTTACGACATTGGTAGTATTATCGTCATCATAAGGGCTGCAGCGTGAAACTTCGTATTTACCGTTTTTCAGTTCCTTGTCGTGATCATTTGCATCTACGTTTGAGATGGTGATCGTTGCAGGTGTGAATTCGTCATGTGTACCTGCGGGAGGATTATCAGGATCTACGGGATAATTCTTTTCAGTGGGATACGAAGTATCAGTATCAGGATCGGGGATGACTTTATATATATCATCATCGGGAGTGTTGGGATCATCAGCAGGAGGATTGAAAGCATACTTATAAGCTATCGATGAACTGTTCTTTACTTTACCCGATGTATAACCGTCAACGATAGTTGATGTAACGGTTATTTCGAGAGAAGTATAATCACCAAGTTCTCCTATGCCATCCTTTGTCAGTGCAACGGTTAATGTACCATCGCCTGTGCTTACAGTGTAATCTTCTGTCAAAGCGAGTGTTTTCGAATTCGTACCGTCTGTAGCAATAACACTTGCTATTGCTACACTCTTCTGATTCTCATAGGTATCTGTTACAGCGTAGCTGATAAGGTTTTGAGCCTTATCTGGGATATCAGCAGTGATCTTCCACATATAATTCTTGCCTGTATTAAGATTACTGTCTGTCATTACTTCCTTAGCAACTTTCAGTTCCTTATCGTTGGTGAAAGTCTTAAACTGTTTGGAAATAACACCTGTACCGTCAAGTTCAAACTTGATAGGTGTCTGATCGAGCAGGTATCCTTCGGGAGCTTCTGTTTCAATTGCGTAGTATGTACCTAAAGGCAGACCGTCTATCTGAATGATACCATTATCGTCAGTATCAAAATTACCTACTTCTACCCACTTGTCCAGTGTGTTCTGATAATAAATCGTAAATGTTGCATTTAAGCTTGTATCCCATGTATCACTGCCCCGCAACTTCTTTTGCAGCTTTATAGCGTGCTTGTTATTGGTTTTGGGCTCGTTGGAATCATAATTTGGATCCTGATCATCGATTGGCGTATCCGGATCAGTTGAATCATTACCGGTATCATTATTATCTGTCAGCTTGGGATAAATATCAACATCAAATAAAGCATTACCGTCAACTACTGCTGGAAGATGAACATAGAAAGCTTCTGCATCTTTGAAACGTACGTCTGTATCGTTGTTGTGTGGTGTTATCTTATAAAACCTATTTGGCAGATCGGTGGTTTCTCTAACTGCTGTTCTTGTGACTCCGCCATCTATAGGATTACCGCTAGTGTCAACTTCAACGATATCGAATGTGATATCCGGGTCTTCAGTGCCATATGTATCTGCCTGACCTTTATCGACGGTAGTGCCTCTGGTGCTATAGGTTGAAGCTTTTGCTTGCTTATACTTTGCTTCATCCAGTACATAAGGGTGAATCCTCAGATCGGTAAGACCATTATTCTGATCTGCAAAAACATTGTAAGGCACCAGCTGTGCCAGCATAAGAGCTGAGGCTGCGATTGCGGTTGTTCGTTTGTACATTTTTTTCATAATTAGACCCTCCTAATTCTTTCTTTAATTTTTTCTTCTTCTGTTTTACTGCGCATATGTACGAACAGCAGGAAAACAGCAAGTACCATTGTTGATAATCCGAAAACAGTGTATCCTGTCATCGGTGTACTGCCGGCAAAAGGCAATTCAAACGGTGTAACGTCCAGGAATATCTCGATATCGTCTATGACTATGTCAGTATCGGAAGTTCCGACTGTGACCACTGCTTCGCCTGCTCCGTATCCTATAGGCGGTGCAGTACACTTTATCGTGTAGGTCATGCCCTGTCTGATATCGAATTCTGTATTATTCCACGATACAACGCCGCTTGTGTTCTGCTTTGTACCGATCAGTGTTCCGTCCTGAGCGTACAGCGCAAATGTTCCGCCTTTAAGGAGAGGTGCTCCGTCTGCGGCTTTTCCGCTGTCGCTATCCTTATAATATATGCTGTAGATATTCGCCTTGATCGTTATCGATTTATTGGGATTTTCCGCATCGATATAGTAGAATGTCTCGGTCTTGTCCGCCAGAGCCACGCCTGTTATCCGCTGAGGTTCTGCGGTATAGTTTGGTACTTCAGCCGCGTTGAATGTATAGCTCTTGCCGTATGTCATAGTCTTGGCGATCTGAGCAGCAGCTGCTGTACCGCGTTTTTCGACATCGGATACATTCATGGCAAACAGATACCTTACAGTTATCGTAATATCTGTCGATTCCCATACAGCACAAAGCTTTATAACATCGCCTGCCGTACCGCTTACTATCGTATCGTCCTCGATGATATCACCTGACTCTGTCTTCCAGCCTGTGTGACGATATTCGTGTGTGGGATCCACAACTGTAGGAAGAGGTATGTAGTCATCATTATCGGGATCGTAGCTGTATTCTCTGCCGATTACAGCTTTTCTTGTTGCCGCGGGTTCAGGATCTCCGCTTTCTTTGTAAAGCTGTATCGTCACTGTTTGGGGCTTTTCGCGGTAGTATACGTTGTATGTACCTGCCTCTGTGATATTCTCGACTTCTGTTTCGGACGCATCACTTGCTACCTTTGTGATCTTAACCTGATCATATCCGGTCACAGCGATTGCTATCTCGCCGCTGATATTGCTGTAGTCTGAACCGTGCGTTATCGCGGGTATATCAGAAGCTGTGCCAAGAGGTGCGCCTCTTACATCACATTTAACAAAGTTAACTATAAGCTTTGTGCCTTCGGAGACTTTGGTGTAGCGTACAGGCACGACTTTCACCAGATGCTCTTTACCGTTTTCATCGAGTCTTGTCTCGTCGAGGCTGTTTATGAACGCATCGTCCACCTTACCCGATACATATGGAGTATCTGTAACATATCCCTCGAACTCGGGAGAAGCTACATAGTACTCTGTGCCCTTGGTAAGTGCGATATGGTAAGTACCGTTTTCATACTTTGTCCTATCGAATGGCGATGTATATTCTCCTAATATTACAGTATTTGAATATTCATCTGTTGTGTAATATCTTACATTAATACCGTAGGTTATGGGCTTGTAGGTACCGACTATTATCACATCTTCCTGACCCATTATATGATCGCCGTTGGTATCGGTCTCTATGGACCAGTCCCAGAAGTAGCCGTCGTATCCGTTAGGATACTTGTCGGGCAGTGCGGGATAAGTGATACCGTCGATTATGTCGCCGTTAGCGAACTTTTTGCTGTCAACAGCTTCTTCAAGGCTTATCGCCTTGCCCACGGGGTCGTACATCTGATAGTAGTACTTGACATTGTGTCTGGAGTCTACGCCCGAAGCTGTAACGGTGACTTTACCTGTTATGCTGCTTCTCGGGATACGGACTGTGATCTTATCGTCTATCTTCTCGACCACTGTGTTTTCCATCGCAGTGGGTACAGCATTCGGGTCTGTCAAATCGGTGTTGGTTATTTCAACATCATCTTCTGCGGGAAGATCGTAGCCACTATCAGCAGTTATCTCAAATACCAGTTCGGTTTCATCGACTGCCGTGGGGAATTCAGTAGCCACATTCGATGTAAGGTGAGTAAGCTGGGTCTCTATCGGATAGCTTACGTATACAGGTACTTTGAAGTTCCTGCTGACCTTATCCACTGCGCCGATAACGTTCGCCTTTTCGGCGGCTGATGTTGCTTTCAGTTCTGCTGTAACGAAGCAATCGGTATCTTCGGTTATATTCTGACCGACCTTATCGTCATAAGCCACTGCGCTGTAATCGGCAAAGTCATCACACAGATCATTCGTCACATTCGGCGGATAAGCTGAGATATTTTCGCTGAGTTTGTCCGCTGTCAGTGTGGTATTGTAATCAATGAACACGGGTTCTGTTGATACGGTATCTTCAAGCGTTTCACCTGCCAGAGCCACATTAGCGAAGTCGGTGTAGTCAAGTGGGGGTATCGCTCTGATATCATCACTTTCCGAAGCAGTGTTTCCGCTGTGGGATAGCACTGCGCTTTCCAGCAGAGGTACATCGTTACCGCCAAGGAAACCGTTTATGGGTTTTAGTTTGACGGTGTGAGTGCCCGAACTATTATCAACAGAGAGATTGTAAGTTCGTCTGATGGTCTTGTAGCCATTAGCCAACTTTGGTATCGGGTGAGCTACATTTTCTTCCGTGTTACTAATGTCATCTGCGGTAAAATATAAAGGATCAGTGAAAGTTACTGAATTATTGCTGATATCGATATCACCGCCCTCGGCTTTTTCGATATTGAAGTAATCGGAGAACGATTCAGTAAGGCTAAAATCTTCTGTTTTTGCATCGATACTGTTTAAGATCTCGCTTTTCAGTGACGCATCCAGCGTTGATCCATCAGTTTTATTATCAGTGCATTCAAAATCCGAATCACCGATTTTATAACCGCCCTTAACACCAAGCTTAGTTATTCTTACTGCACCAGCTTTTGTTCCATCAAATGATCTTCGTTGAGCATCAAGTGAATCTTTAGTTAATTCGTTAACAGTATCAGGTTTGATAATGTATTCAGGGAGATCGTCAGCCGAAAATATATCCGAACATCTATAATTCTGACCGCCTTTAGCTACATATGGAGCATATTTATCATTATCAGGTTCAGACATATAATCATCATAATCATCACGCCACTGACCATTTTCTCCACAGTATATGTTTTTGGGATTATACGTAGTATCGCTTCGCACACCTTCGTATTCAACGTTATTACCATTTTTATCTTCAATTGTAACAGTTGTTCCAGAATCGCCTGCATCACAACCGGGATTAGCAGCATCTATAGATCCCCAATAACCAGTTGGGCTGCCGCCGCCACCGCCGCCGCCGGCTATCAATATGCCAGAATCATCATTTAAATATGAAATTTTGGAATACTCGCCGCCGCCGCCGGGATAATAATTAGATCTACTGTCCCTACCAGAGCCAGAACTATATCCTGCTCGTCCTAACAATATTTTTACCTCTGTTTCTTCTGATATTAAAAAGCATCCACAAACATATGCACCTTTTCCGCCAGCAGAACCTTTGGCATTCATTCCAATACCAGTATGATCTCCTCCTTTTCCGCCGTCTGCACCATAAACTTCAAAGTAATAATATCCAGGAGAACATTTAAGAGAAGTTACAGTTTTATTGCCATAATATGGTAATACAGGGGATTCTACAGGAGAGTTATAATTATAGCTTTTGCCATTAGCGGTATAAGCCGCAGTTCTTTGCATAGTAGATGATGATGTATAATAATTTAGTTGTTTCTGACTTATCGGCTCATAAACAGAAAAAGTTTTCTCAATATCACTGCTGTAACCTAAATCTGTCGTAAGATCATAAGTCCCGTCCGTTTCATTATAGGATAGCTTTTTATCAACATCAAATCCAAGTCCGTCAACACTATACGGAGATGAATTCACACATCTCAGAGCCGCTTTCTTATGGAAAACGTTGGTTCCTGTGCTTCCAACCTTTGCAGGTGTTACGCCTGTGGGTTCTTCAAGTGTTACTCTGATATCGGAAGACAGTGTTTTGTTAACGTCATCTTCTGTGATCGTATAACTGAAATTATTGCTTGCAGTATATCCGCTTGCACCGGGCTCTGATATCTCATAGCTTATGCCTGATATAAAAGCCTGCATAGGGTCGTTGGCATTGTATGCTATCTCGTTGTAGCCATCAGCATAAAGGGTCTGTTTTGTGATGACATCATCTTTATGCACTGTGGAATTCTTCGTCTTTATACTGATATTGTAAGGTACATTAACATACTTTACATCATCGCCCAGTGTTATAGTAGTCGCCTTTGCGCCGCCTGTTACATTCAGCGTTGCGCCGTTTTCTTTGAATATCGGCACATTGTTGCCGCCGAAGAATCCTGCCTTGGGCTTTATTGTTATGGAAAATGTCAGCTTGTCTTTTTCCTGACCCTTTGCAAGGCCTGTGCTGACAGGTGCAACCGAACCATTCGCTGTAAAGCGGTTTTCGTCGCGTGAACAGTTAGTGCTAACAATATCAAAGTAGGGTGATATCTCACCGCTGACACTTATACTGTTAAGGTAGTTGTAATCTGTGCCTTCATCTGAACCTGACAGATATCTTATAACTACCGCACCGCCTGTATCGCTGTTGGTATTGCCGTTTCTTTCAACGAAATAGTTTGCGTCGCCTATTGCTCCAGCTTCGAAATTTGAAATTTTG
>Ga0256405_10004718_pt1 | contig 24952 bp, 18 predicted proteins | sample RumenRJG_02DNA_FD_189096 | JGI IMG/M metagenome (GOLD analysis project Ga0256405, IMG submission 189096) | Bovine rumen microbial communities from Lethbridge, Alberta, Canada - RJG_02 | ecosystem: Host-associated > Mammals > Digestive system > Stomach > Rumen | place: Canada: Alberta... | reverse complement strand
AAAAGGCTCCTTATGGTGAGCAGGAGTTCTTCTTCTGTTCCTTCGGCGCCGATGACAAGAACGCCACACAGAATATCCTGAACGTTTATCAGGGTGGTCTGTCGCTTGGTCAGAAAGAGTATTACCTAGATAACGACAAGGCTACAGCGAATATCCGTGAAGCATTTAAGAAGCACTTAGTCAAGATGTTCCAACTCTTTGGCTTCAGTAAGAGTGCAGCTACCAAGAAGATGCAGAACATCATGAAGGTGGAGACGGCTCTGGCTAAGGTCTCCAAGTCTCGTACCGAACTCCGCGACCCGGAAGCCAACTACAATAAGATGACGCTGAAGGAGTTTGAGACCAACTATCCCAACCTGCCGTTGGTGAAGGTGATGAATGCCCAGGGCGTCGACACCAAGTACCTGCAGGAGATGGTGGTGGGTCAGCCCGCCTTCCTGGAGGGGGCCAACAAACTCGTGGGCAGCATCAAACCTGCTGAGTATCGTGACGTGATGGAGTGGGGCTTCATCAATGATGCAGCCAACTACCTGAGCGATGCTACCGTGGCTGAGAAGTTCGACTTCAATGGCAGGATTCGTTCTGGTCGTAAGGAGAACCATCCGCTTTGGAAGCGTAGTACTTCACAGGTGGAGCGTGTGATGGGTGAGGCTCTGGGTAAGATCTATACAGAGAAGTATTTCCCTGAGGCTGCCAAGAAACGTATGGTGAACTTGGTGAAGAACCTTCAGATTGCCCTTGGTGAGCGTATCGCCGCTCAGGACTGGATGGACGACTCTACGAAGGTGAACGCCCTCCTGAAGTTGAATACCTTCTACGTGAAGGTGGGCTTCCCAGATAAGTGGACGGATATCTCGAAACTTCAGATCGATCCTCAGAAATCCTATTACGAAAACATCCAGGAGTGTGATAAGTTCTGGAAGGCTTGGAAAATTGAACACCTGGTTGGCAAACCCGTAGATCGTGATGACTGGTATATGACACCTCAGACGGTGAATGCTTATTACAATCCTACCACCAACGAGATCTGCTTCCCTGCAGGTATTCTGCAGTATCCGTTCTTTGATATGGAGGCTGACGATGCCTTTAACTATGGTGCTATCGGTGTGGTGATAGGCCACGAGATGACACATGGCTTCGATGATCAGGGTCGTCGTTTCGACAAGGATGGAAATATGCACGACTGGTGGACAGAGGCTGATGGAAAGAACTTTACAGCACGTACGGACAAGTATGCAGACTTCTTCTCAGCCATCAATGTATTGCCCGACCTGAAGGCAAACGGACGTCTGACACTGGGTGAGAACCTGGCTGATCATGGTGGTCTGCAGGTGGCTTGGGCTGCGTATAAGAATGCCACCAAGATCAATCCGCTTGGAGAGAAGGATGGTCTGACAGCAGACCAGCGTTTCTTCCATGCCTATGCGGGTGTGTGGGCTGGAAACATCACTGAGGAGGAAATCCGTAACCGTACGAAGAGTGATCCTCACTCCCTGGGACGCTGGCGCGTGAATGGTGCCTTACCGCATATCGATGCCTGGTATGATGCCTTCGGTGTCAAGGAGGGCGACAAGATGTTTATTCCGAAATCTGAACGTCTGCAACTGTGGTAAACGGGTAAAAAAATGATAAAATGCCGTCGTAAATGTAAATTTACGGCGGTTTTTTTTTGTTTATTTGTTTTTTTTATTAATTTTGCACCTTAGTTAATACTAACACGTGATAGGTTATGAATGAAGATATTACTATAAATCCTGAGAGAACGAATCGAGGGGCGCAGCAGATGCAGCATGAAGATCTTTTTATGCAGCGTGCTGATGATATGCAGATGGCGCAGCAGATGCAGATGAATATGCGTGCTGCTTCAGGTGTCGTCTGCCCCCATTGTGGTACAATCAATGACCCGGAAGCCGTGTTCTGTGCTTCCTGCGGTAGTCAGATCGGTAAGATGTCCTGTCCGAACTGCGGTGCGGAGTTGGATGCCGATGCTGATTTCTGTGAGACATGTCGCCGTTATGTCCGTAAGGATGTGTGTTCTTTCTGCGGTGCGCATCTGGATGGAAACGAGGCTTTCTGTCCTGAGTGTGGTAGTCCGAGGGGCGGTATCGTCTGTCCTGTCTGTCATACGATGAACGACTTCGCCTTCTGCAAGCAGTGTGGTACGCCATTGACGGAAGATGCCATGATGTTGCTGGAGCAGGTGCGCGAGATGCCGGAATATATCGAGATGAAGAAGTTGGCAGATGATCTGCAGGAGATGGATCTGATGATCCCGTATGCCTCAGAGCCAGAGAAACTCCGTGCTGAGGAAAACAACAAGTTGCGTGAGCGCGTGCTGATGTTGTTGGCACAGGATAGGGGAACGCCCAATCCAATTATTCCTGAATCAGAAAACAAACGTCTGACCAAGGAGGAATATGACAAGAAGAAACAAGAATACCTGGAAAAGATATCAGAACTACTTGACAAGATGGCTCAGCAGCCGCAGCCTAGACCGGCGCAGGTGCGTAATTATGCGATGGCGTGTCGTCCGCAGGGTGTCAGACTGGCTTGGGAGTGTAATTTCAAGCATGCCCTTCATTCCAGTCCGTGCGGATGTGCCAAACCCCAGATGGGTGGCAAATGGGTGATTCTTGGTAAGAATTCGAGAAAGGAAATTAAAGACGATTAATCATGAATACAGATAGAACGTTTGATCCCGCTCGACAAGGGGATATGAATGCGACGCGTCGCATCAATGTCGGTCCCTCCACAGTACGACCTGCTGCTGGTTCTTCTACGATAAGACCTGCTTCGGCTACCATTCGCTCTTCTATGATGGGAAGCCCCACGGGACCTGGCAGTTTCCAACCATTGGACGATAATGCCAATGATCAGTATTTCCTGCTGAAAGGCAATAAGTACAAGAATCTCCAGTCACTGAGTGCAGATACTGGTGAGGCTCAGGTGTTTCTCGTAGAGCGCGACGGAGAGAAATTTGTACTGAAGATCTATTATCCGAATTTTGACGTCAACAAGAAAGTTCTTCAGACTGTCTATAACTTCAACTTCGAGATGATTGTCAAGGTGTACGACTTTGGCAAGACCTATGTTGATGGCAAACACAGATATTATGAACTGATGGAGTTCCTCCAGGGCGGCACGATGCAGGAGTATCGTCTAAACGGCGATATGGACAAGTTCCGCAGAATAGCCCTGCAGGGTGCGGCTGCGCTGGCCTACTGTCATCAGAGTGGTATCCTGCATAAGGATATCAAACCGGGCAACTTCTTCTTCCGTGATAAGGAACATACGGAACTGGTGCTTGGTGACTTCGGTATCTCCAGTATCCTGGATCAGGACGGAAAGGCCCACAAGACGACGCAGGCCCGTACGCCGATCTATGCAGCGCCGGAAATGTACACCGATGTGATCGACGGCGTGGTGGAGGTGACGCCTGCGGCAGACTTTTACTCATTCGGTATCTGTCTGATGGCTTTGTGGCTGGGTGAGTCGCCGCTGAGTTCTAATGAGCGTGTGATGATGCGTCAAAAGAGTGAAGGACGCTTACCTCATATCTTTGAACTTCCTAATCGTGTCAGGTTGCTGATACAGGGTCTGACGGTTGTCAATGCTGCCAACCGTTGGGGCTATAAGGAGGTGGAGGAGTGGTTCCTGGGTGGTACCCCGAAGGTGGACCTCTCATCACCCTTCCTGAAATATAAGAGTTTTATTGTCGATCCAGATAAGAACCTGGTGGCAGACAATATCCATGAACTGATTCCGCTGCTGCTCGACAACGAGAAACTGGCTATCGGTTATCTGTATAATGGACGTATCAGTCAATGGCTGGAGGCCTGTGGTAATGGCAAACTCAGTACGATCCTGAAGGATATCGTCACGAATCGCTATCCCGTGGATCAGCGCGCCGGTCTGATGTCGGCTGTCTATAACATGGAACCTTCCTTCGCCTATAAGGATGTGAAGGGAAACCTGTGTGAAGACGTACATAGTATCGCCCTGTCATTGTTGAGTTATCAGAGTGACTATGCGATTCTGTTGACCAATCCCAACGACACGTTGTTCCTCTATCTGGAGGCACACACCACCTGTAATATCGAACGACTCCGTTCTTATTTCTCAAAGACGGATAAGAAGGGATCGCAAGTCGCTGTCATGAAGACCATCTATGAGATCGATCCTGACATTCCGCTGTTGGCACGCTACCCGTCGTCTAATCTGAAGGAGATTGTTCTGACCTTTGGTAGGGAACAGTTGACGGAGGATGACTGGCATTGCCTGACTGACGGCAGACTGCTGGCATGGATGTATAGCCATGAGGATAAGATGGTCTGTGAGAGTATGCGTATCCTGACACAGGGAAAGCCCTATTCGGAGTCGTTGGCATATAAGGTGCTGTATAACCTCGATCGGGAGGCAGGCTACGACCTCAAATCTGCCTTTACACCGTTACAGATCGGAGAACAGATCTGTGAACGTTTGAAGGGTGTGGAGCATCTCGACGAAGAAGGTTTCAAAAATGCGATGTTGGATATCGTGGAACTGGATGGCAGGTTCAGCTACTATGCCCAGTTGCATGGTTGGAATGAGGTGTTGAATGAGCACCACCGTTGTTTCGACTTGTCAAGCGAAGAGAACCGTGAACGTCTCGGCGCCTATGATTATAAGACGGCAGTCTATCGTTTCTGTCGTATCCTGGGTACCTCGCCAGTCTATCTGATGCCTGATGGAAAGGAACTGACTGACGGACGTGAGCTTGATCTGAAGAACTACTCCCAGATCAGGACGGAGATCCGCAACGGTTCGTTTGCACAATGGATGTCCATCTTCTACCATGAAGATCCGTTTGCCGACTTCTCAGAAGAATATGCTTATGAGAAGACGTTGGAGAGTTGGTTGATGGCTTTAGGAAAGATCGACAAGACGCAGAATTATTACAAGCGTTTCGTGGATGCACGTCAGGAGACACAGACGCGCGTACAGGATGTCCGTGATAACTGGAAGCATGCCAAACGCAGGGAAAACCTGTGGCGCTTCATGTTCTACGGTCTCTGTGGCATCTGGATCCTGTTGATCCTGATATTAGGTGTGGACAATCGTACTTATCTGCTTGATCATGCCCTCTTCGCCATCGGATTACCTTTGGGCGGCATGACGGGTCTCATCGTAGGTACCAGAGCCTTCTTCCGAGGCTATGATGTGTTCTTCTCTCTCCTTTGGGGACTCGTGGGAGTGGCATCGTCTTATATACCTATTATAATATTAAAGTATTTCGGACAGTCTCATCCGAGTTTGTTTAATATTATCATAGTGGTGATAACACTGGTCTATATGCTGGTGTGTCACCTGACTGACTTCCGAGGCGATGAGAAAGCTGACAGTAAACTGATATCGGAGGTGTTGGAGAACGACATCAAGTCATCGCTCCTTGAACCCTTATACTATACCTTTAAGACCAAGTCGTATAAATATAACGGTTCGAAGTTCGCATTGTTGAACGATGTGACGGATCAGGTGCGTTCGATCAGTGGTGAGAGTGTGCTGCATTATATCCTGTGGAGTCTGCTGGCACTGATATTCGTACTCGATTTCGTGATCTTCAGTCCGAAGATATTGAATGTAGCTAACCCTGATGCAGATAACCTAAAATCGGCACCTTCTGCAATTTTCAAGCAATTAGAAAGAGACGTAGAATAATGGTTTGTGAGAACTGTCATAAAGAAAACAGACTTCTGGCAAAGTTCTGTAAGTGGTGCGGTCAGCCGATCGCTTCACAGGACTTGCTTGACAAACTGGTAGGGCTTGACGAGGTAAAACGTCAGCTTAAAACGATTGTTAATACCTATACATATCTGCGTTCCCGTAAGGATATATCCAATGTCAGCATCTCTGTAAATGCCATTGTGATTGGTGAGACGGGAACTGGAAAGACCATGTTGGCTGAGATCCTTCGCGATTATTTCTATAAACATAAGATTCTCGCGAAGCCAAAGTTGACAATGGTTGACGCCGTCGATTACCAGCGTTTTGTAGATAAATGGGATGATAACATCAAGAAGGCCAAGGATGGTATCCTGTTCTTCGATAATGTCCAGAAATTGCTGCCTGATAAGTATTCCAATCAGGTGAATCCGTTGGATAAACTGTTTGTGGAGATGGGTAAATGGGAGGACAATCCTATTGTGATTATCTCTGGTCTGACCAAGGGCCTGGATGACTTCCTCGAGAGTAATCCTGCTGTGGCCAACCGTTTCAAATACACTTTCCGTCTGCCGACACCTGGATACCAGGAACTGACGGATATCTGTAAGTTGAACCTGCGTACGAAGTATGGTGTTACCAGATTCTCGCCAGAGGCTGATGACCAGCTGACCCGCTTCTTCAAATACCAGGTTAAGATCAAGGACGAGACATTTGGTAACGGTCATCTTGCCAACAAGACCTCTGAGGATATCTTCACCCAGTTTATCAGTCGTGGTGCAGATGCGATCCAGGTTGAAAAGAGTGATATCAGAGGCTATGTGCCTGAGGAAAGGAGTGTCGATGATATCCTGAAGGATCTCGACAACTTCATCGGCATGGATGAGGTGAAGAGCGCAGTGCGTGAGATCGCCTATTCTGTGCAGAACAGTATCGAACGTGCAGAACGCGGACTGGGCGAGCAGGAGAAGATGTCGATGCATGTCATCCTGACCGGTAACCCGGGCACCGGTAAGACCACTATCGCACGAAAGTTAGGAGAGATCCTGGCTGCCATCGGTTATCTCGACAGCGGACATGTGGTGGAGGTGGACCGTGCCAAGATGGTGAGTCCCTATCAGGGTGAGACACCCAAGGTGGTGGATAAACTCTGCGACAAAGCGATGGGCGGTATCCTGTTTGTAGATGAGGCTTACACACTGGCTCCGCAAAATGCGGCTGGTGAACGTGATAATCAAGGTGCCCAGGCTTTGGAGAAACTGATGAAGCGCATGGAGGATGATCGTGGTAAGTTTGTGGTGATTGCAGCAGGCTATCGCACCGAGATGGAGAATCTCTTCCGCATCAATCCCGGCTTCAAGAGCCGCTTCACATACTTCCTCGATATTAAGGACTACTCGCCCGAGCAGTTGTATCAGATTATGCTTGTCTTTGCCAAGGAGAAGAAGTATATCTTCTCGCCTGAGGCAGAGGAGTTGGCTAAGAAGCAGATCACGGAGTTGTACAACTCCCGTGGCAACGACTTCGCCAATGGACGTACGATGCGTACACTCTTCGATCAGATCTGTAAGCGACAGGCACAGCGTCTGCAGGGTGAGGATATCTCTACGATGTCGAATGAGGAACTGATGACTATCAAGCCTGCAGACATTCCTTATGAGGCACCGCAGACAGTGGATGTCTCAGACTGTCTGGCAAAACTTGACGGACTGGTTGGTCTGGCTGCTGTGAAGAAGGAGGTGGCAAATCTCACTTCTTACCTCAATCTCCAGATCAAACGTGGAGAGACCAACACCTTCCAAGGCAAGCATTATGTCTTTACAGGTAATCCCGGTACGGGTAAGACAACGGTGGCACGTATCATGGCTGATATCTTCAAGACCTTGGGCATCGTGTCGCGTGGACAGTTGGTGGAGGCAGACCGCTCCAAGTTGGTGGCAGGCTATTCCGGCCAGACGGCTATCAAGACCAATCAACTCGTAGATCAGGCTCTGGGTGGTGTGCTCTTCATTGATGAGGCCTACACCTTGAAATCGAATGATGGAGACACATTTGGTGCCGAGGCTATCGATACGCTTCTGAAACGATTGGAGGATGATCGTGGTAAGTTTATCTGTATCGTGGCAGGCTATACCGACCAGATGCATGACTTCATTGACTCTAACCCGGGTCTGAAGAGTCGATTCACACAGACGATTCATTTCGACGACTATACACCGGATGAGTTGACACAGATATTCCTGAACCTGGCAAGTAAGAAGAACTTCACGGTAGATGAGGTGATGCGTGGTGCCATCCACCGTCAGTTTGAACAGTTGTATCTGCGTCGTGACAAGAACTTCGGCAATGCCCGAGAGGCCCGTCGTATCTTCGATGAGGCTGTTGAACGACAGAGTCAGCGTCTTGTCAAACTGATGAATGATCCTGCCTTCCAGGAGAGTGATATGTTCAGTCTCACACAGGATGATCTGCCAATGGCTCAGAGTGAGGCAGCCCGTCCGCTCGACGAAGTGCTGAACGAACTGGAGGCCTTCATCGGCATGCGCACCGTTAAGAACTCTATCCGTCGTCTGGCGGTACAGAGTATGTTTATGAAACAGCGTGCGGCCATGGGTGCCGGACAGGTGCAGCAGATGGCTATGAACTTTGTGCTGACGGGTAATCCCGGTACGGGTAAGACGTCCCTGTCACGTAAGATGGGTGAGGTGCTCCAGTCTATGGACATCCTGCCAACCTCTCGTGTACTGGAGGTGAGCCGTGCTACCTTAATCGGTAAATATATGGGTGAGACCCCGAAGATTGTCAACAGTATGTGTGACAAGGCGATGGGTGGTATCCTCTTCATTGATGAGGCCTATACCCTCAGCGATGGTGGTGACCAGTATGGCAAGGAGGCTATCGACACCCTGATGAAACGTATGGAGGACGATCGCGGTAAGTTCGTGGTGATTGCTGCCGGCTATAAGGATAAGATGGAGGAGTTCCTGCAGATGAATCCAGGTCTGGCCAGTCGCTTTACCCATAAGTTGCATATCGACGACTACAATGAGGATGAGTTGCTCTCAATCTTCAAGTCGATGGCTCAGAAAGAGCAATACACCCTTTCTCAGGCCGCCGAATTCAAGTTGCTTGACACGATCTACAAGATGGTGCTGGCAAAGGACGAGTCTTGGGGCAATGCCCGTGAGATGCGTAATCTGCTCGACTCGACAATCCAGAAGCTTTCGGTCCGTGTGTCCCAGATGCCGCCTGATCAGGTGACGAAGGAAACATACCAGATTATATTACCAGAAGATATTTAGATAGATATAGATAAAAGATGATTATTTGTCCAACGTGTAGAGAAGAAATCGACGATGATTCCCATTACTGCGACCAGTGTGGGCAGAAATTGTATTTCTGCAACCAGTGTGGCCGGGTAGGAGTAGGACGCCGCTGCACGCATTGTGGCGGATTGATGATGTCGCCTGATGGCTCTGTCAGCCAGCGGGGACAATCTACTGGCATGTCTATGCCGGGATTCATGTCCTATGGATCATTCAGAGGAGGAGAAGGACTTACTAGTTCCATGAGAGCCATGCCTGTATTGGCGCTAATCAATGATAGTTTGAATATACGTATCAATGGCATGAACGGTGCTATCATCGGACGTCGTAAGGGTCCGTACACGCAGTTCTTTGAGAATCAGAGTTACGTATCTGGCGTGCATGCTCAGTTGAAATTCAACCCAGGTGTAGGGTGGTGTGTGGTTGATAAACATTCATCCAATGGTACCATGCTGAATCAGCGTCCTATCCAGCCGGATGTAGATATGACCTTAAACAACGGTGATATTCTTACCATCGCAAATGTCAATCTCCAAGTTATAATCAGTTAGAAAGATGATGATTGTATATGATATCACATCTGCCAGTAGGGTGGGATGTGTAAGAAGACAGAATGAGGATATGATACTTGTGGATAATCATTTTGTTCGCAATGATGATTATATGACTCAGGTATCGCTCAATCATCAGGATAAGTTTATCGTTGCCGTAGCCGACGGCATGGGTGGCCATAATCGCGGTGATGTGGCCAGTAGCGATGTCCTGAAGAATCTCCAGTTTTATTATCATGACCTCCCGACGGGATTAGGAACCAGTGAGTTTTATGAGGCTGTCGTAGAATGGCTTGACTCCATCAATAATTATGTGGCATCCAAAGGACGTGCCGATGGGCAATATGAAGGCATGGGTACGACACTGGTTGCATTGGCTTATTATGACGGCGACTTCTATTCCCTGAACTGTGGCGATAGTCGTCTGTACCGCTTCCGCGACGGGAAACTGACACAACTCACTACCGATCACTCCCTGAATGAGATGCTTGGTCAGGAGAAGCATACTAATATCATTACTAATTGTATCGGCGGCGGTTGTTCTTCATCCTATATTGACGTCCAACAGATCACATTTGATGTGAGGGTAGGAGACAAGTATCTGTTATGTTCTGACGGACTGACGGATATGGTTCGCGATGAGAAACTTACCGGTTTGCTAGCCAATGGCGCAGATGCTAATGCACTGTGCGATGCGGCTGTCGCTGCAGGAGGATTGGACAATGTATCCTGTTGCGTTATCGAAATTAAATAATACTGTATAGACAAAAATGCCTTTAAGATTACCAGATAGATTACCTGCCATTGATATTCTGAAGAAAGAGAATATCTTTGTGATGGACAATTCGAGGGCCACAACACAGGATATCCGCCCTCTCCGCATCGTGATTCTCAATCTGATGCCCCTGAAGATTACGACAGAGACGGATTTGATCCGTCTCCTTTCTAACACCCCTCTGCAGTTGGAGATCAGTTTCATGAAACTGCGTAGTCATACCTCCAAGAATACGCCTATCGAACACATGATGATGTTCTACCGCGACTTCGAGTCGATGCGTAACGAGAAGTTTGATGGTATGATCATCACAGGTGCGCCGGTAGAGACGCTTGACTTCGAGGAGGTGAACTACTGGGATGAGATTACGGATATCTTCAACTGGGCCCGTACCCATGTCACTAGTACGCTTTATATCTGCTGGGCGGCTCAGGCAGGCTTGTATTATCATTATGGTATTCCCAAATATCCGTTGGAGAAGAAGATGTTCGGCATCTTCCCGCAGTATCCTTTGGAGAAAGGACTGCCTATCTTCCGTGGTTTCGATGATGTGTTTATGATGCCTCATAGCCGTCATACGGAGATCCATCGTGAGGATGTCTTGGCAAATAAGGATCTGACCCTGATTGCAGAGTCTCCTGATTGTGGTGTGAGTATCGTAATGGCCAGAGCAGGTCGTGAGTTCTATATCACAGGTCATCTGGAGTATGCACCTAATACCCTCGATACGGAATACCGTCGCGACAAGGGCATCCGTGATGATGTGGATCTGCCGAAGAACTATTATCTCGACAACAACCCCGATAATCCGCCTTTGGTCACCTGGCGCGCCCACGCTAATCTTCTTTATGCCAACTGGATCAACTATTATGTCTATCAGGAGACACCATATAATATTGATGAAATTAAATAGCTATCTGACTTGACAGCATTAGAACTCTTAGCTCCAGCCAAGAACCTGGCATGTGGTATCGCAGCTATCGATCATGGTGCTGATGCCGTCTATATCGGTGCACCACGTTTCGGAGCACGTGCGGCAGCAGGCAACAGCATTGATGACATCTGCCAGTTGTGCAGTTACGCCCATCAGTTTGGTGCTAAGGTTTATGTCACCCTCAATACCATCGTCTATGACGATGAGATAGAATCAGTCAGAACGGTCATCGTTCAGTTGGAAAAGGCTGGTGTAGATGCCATTCTTGTTCAGGATATGGCTGTGCTTACAATGCTCCAGGAACAACAGAGCCAGATGGCATTTCATGCATCTACGCAGACAGATAATCGTACACCGGAGAAAGTGCGCTGGCTTCAGGACATCGGATTCTCCCGTGCTGTCCTAGCCCGTGAGTTGTCAGCAGAGGAGATCGCCAAGATTCATCGTGAGGTGCCTGACATCGAATTGGAAGTCTTTGTCCACGGTGCGTTGTGCGTCAGTTATTCGGGTATCTGTTATGCTTCAGAACACTGTTTCCATCGCAGTGCCAACCGTGGTGAGTGTGCACAGTTCTGTCGCATGCGTTTCTCTTTGGTTGATGCCGATGACAAGGAGATAGAACGAGAGCGTTATCTGTTGTCGTTGAAGGATATGAACCAGAGCGACAACCTGCAGCAACTGGTGGAGGCAGGTGCCACCTCCTTTAAGATCGAAGGACGCCTAAAGGATGTGGCTTATGTCAAGAATGTGACGGCAGCCTATAGTGAACGCTTGAATGCCATCATCCGTCAGCATCCAGATAAATACTGTCGTGCTTCACAAGGCTCTTGCGAATACACCTTTATACCAGATCTCAACCGTACTTTCAATCGTGGATATACTTCGTATTTCCTGAACGGACGTCAACCGGATATCGCCTCCTTTGACAGTCCTAAGGCAGTGGGAGCGTTTGTGGGAACGGTGAAAGAGATCCGTGGGAACTCTTTTAATGTAGCAGGTGTGACGAGTTTTGCCAATGGCGACGGACTCTGTTTCCTGAACGAGGAACGGAAGTTTGAGGGACTGCGTGCCAACCGTGTGGAAGGTAATCGTATCTATCCTTTTAAGATGCCTCAAAACCTGCGTCCTGGGATGACTCTCTATCGTAATAACGATCAGGAGTTTGAACGGATCCTCTCCAAACCCAGTGCTACTCGTAGGATTCCTGTTCGTATCGCCTTACGTGCTGTTGATGATGGCTTCGAGTTGAGTGCTGGTGAGGTAATTGTGCATGTGGTTGCCGAACATCAGTTGGCACAGAAGTCGCCTCGTGAGAATCTTGCACGACAGTTGTCGAAGTTGGGTGATACCATCTATATGTGTACGGAAGTAGATGTGCCTGCAGACTTCAACTATTTCATCCCCAACAGCCAACTCTCTGAGATGCGCCGCCAGTTGGTTGCCGCAATATCGAAGGAAAGGCCTCGCACCCAAACACCAGTTTCCCAAAAAGAAAATCAGAAGGTTGGAGGAGAGAAATACCCTCATCCTTATCTCTATAACATCTCTAACCATCTCTCTCAACAGTTCTATGGTGCCACATCATTGACGGCCTATGAGTTGAAAGGTGGGGATGGCCCTATCATGCAGTGTCGCCATTGCATCCGATATAGTCTGGGCTATTGTGTCAAACATGGTGGCAAGCGCCCTTCATGGCATGAACCTCTTTCTCTTGTTTTAGGCGATGGTCGTCGTTTCCGTCTTGAGTTTGATTGTCAACATTGTCAGATGAATGTGTATGCGGAAGCTCGTTAGTCTGTTTTGTCTTGTACTCATTCTGAGCGGCTGCTACAATCGTGGGCCGATTACACCTGATGCCTGGGATCTCACCAGTCAGCAGATCGACTCCATCTCATTCTATACCACCCATCACTATACACAGAACTACAACTTCGTGGTGACTGGCGACTCTTTAGTTCTGGTGGCACAGCAACCTGAGGATATGTCTGTGCCTGATGTTGTGTCGATGGAGATAGAGTCAGAGACGGGAGAACTACAGAAGGACTCCATCACCATCCGTAAGCATGAGCGTATCGTTGTGGCGGACATCAAGACGCTGCCTGCAGATACCATCGACTCTGTATGGGTGAAGGTGGCACGCGACCAACTTACCTTCGGCTGGATTCATGAGAATGAACTGTTGGAAAAGGTATCGCCAGATGATCCCATCAGTCAGTTCATCGATCAGTTTTCCAATGTCCACTTGTTGGTGTTCCTGGCTTTCTGTGTGGTAACGGCCGCCGTCTATGGTCTGCGCCGTATGATGCGGAAGGGTTGTAAGATTGTGCATTTCAATGATATCCCCTCGTTCTATCCCACGACCTTGTGTCTGCTTATCGCCTCTTCAGCGGTGTTGTACAGCAGCATCCAACTGTTTGGTCCTGAGACGTGGCGTCATTTCTATTATCATCCTTCGCTCAATCCCTTTGCATTGCCATTCTGGCTGGGTGTTTTTATCACGTCGGTATGGGCCATCATCATCGTCGCCATTGCCACTGTTGATGATGTTACCCGTATGCTCCCATTGGGTCAGGCGGTCCTGTATCTCATTGGTCTGGCTGCTGTCTGTGCCGTCTGCTATGTGGTGTTCAGCATCACCACCTTATATTATATAGGTTATCCGCTTCTGATTGCTTATTACATCTTTGCGCTTGGAAGACAAAGAAATATCCCTTAAAGAAGTAAATTCAGTGAATTTACTCACCAAATTCAGTGAATTTACCGACCAAATTCAGTGAAATTACTTTTAGATTAGTATCAAATCACTCATAATCATATCACTAATGAAGAGCCCTTCTTTAGTGAGTGAGAGACGATTGTGTTGGAATTTTAGCAGATGAGCATCCATGTGCCGTTGGGCGTTTGCTAAGCAATAAGTACGTTGCTTAGGTGTCAGTTTACTTAAGTCTAATCCCTCGCAGGTTCTCAAGGCCACCGTTATGGCATCATTATAACGTGTATCTTCATCGAGCGTCTCTGATTCAAAAAGCCTTTGGCCTTGTTCCATGCCTTTGATATACTGACGAATATCGTCGACATTCCAACTGCGTGTCGTAATATCGTAGGAATGGGCAGCGGCTCCGATGCCGATATAGGGGACGCCCTGCCAGTAACTGCTGTTATGGCGGCTTCGGAAACCAGGTCGGGCAAAGTTCGAGATCTCATAATGCTCATAACCCGCAGCCTCCAGATGGTTTAACAACGTATAATACATCCGTCGCTCCAGTTCCTCGTCAATCTCTGATACCTTGCCTTGTTCTAACAACTGATAGAGTGGGGTACCTTCTTCGTACATCAGACAATAGGTTGAAATATGCTCCACATCCAGCGACAAGGCTTCTTTGATATCCGCTTCCCAGTCTTCAAGTGTCTCCTCTGGAAAACCGTATATCAGGTCGATGCTGATATTCCTGAAACCTGCCTGGCGTAAAGTATCTACGGCCTGATGGATTTGCCTGGCACTATGCCGACGACGCAGGAAACGCAATCTGTCATCGTTGAACGTCTGGGCACCCATGCTTATGCGGTTTATAGGAATTTTTTTTAGCGCCTCTGCAGTTTCCTTGTTCACATCATCTGGATTCATCTCTATGGTAATCTCAGCGTCGTTTCTCACCTTATTATATATATAGGCGCTATCAAAGATACGTTTCAGTTGCTCTGTTGATAGTTGCGAAGGGGTGCCTCCTCCTAGATAAATGGTGCTTATAGCCTCGACCGATGGGCGCATCTTTATCTCGCTGCAAACAGCATCGACGTACTTCTCACGGAACTCCAGCCCCGTGGTGGAATAGAAACCGCAATACACACAACGGCTCTTACAAAATGGAATATGAATGTATAAACCTGCCATTTTCACCGCAAAAATACTAATTTAGTTTAATATTTGGAAGATTTCTTTGGTATTTTGTAGGAAAATGCCTAATTTCGTGCCCACAAAAAGAATTATTCACCTAAAGCTAAATTGATATGAAAGTTTATCAAACGAACGAGATTAAAAACATTGCACTGCTTGGCAGTGCGGGTAGCGGCAAGACAACTCTTGCCGAATCAATGGTTTACGAGGCCGGCATCATCAAGCGTCGCGGCACCGTAGAGGGTAAGAACACCATGAGCGATTATTTCCCTGTTGAACAGGAATATGGCTACTCGGTGTTCTCTACTGTTTTTCATGTAGAGTGGAACAACAAGAAGCTGAACATCATCGACTGTCCGGGTTCTGACGACTTCGTAGGTGGTGCTATCACTGCCTTGAACGTTACAGATCAGGCTGTGCTGCTCATCAACGGCCAGTATGGTCCTGAGGTCGGCACGATGAATGCTTTCCGTAACACTGAGAAGTTGAAGAAGCCCGTGATCTTCTTGGTAAACCAGTTGGATCGCGATAACTGCGACTTCGACCAGATTCTCTCTCAGTTGAAGGAGGTCTATGGTCCCAACTGCGTTCCCGTTCAGTATCCTATCCAGACAGGTGCTGGTTTTAACAGTGTCATCGACGTGTTGCTGATGAAGAAGTACTCTTGGAAGCCCGAGGGTGGTGCTCCTATCATCGAGGATATCCCTGCCGATCAGTTGGAGAAGGCCAAGGAGTGGAAGGCTGCCCTTGTGGAGGCTGCTGCCGCTGGTGACGACACACTGATGGAGAAGTTCTTCGAGAGCGAGGACCTCAGCGAGGATGAAATGCGTGAGGGTATCCGTAAGGGTCTTGTCACACGTAGCATCTTCCCCGTCTTCTGTGTCTGCGCAGGTCGTGATATGGGTGTTCGTCGTCTGATGGAGTTCCTCGGCAACGTGGTTCCTTTTGTGAGCGAGATGCCTGTCATCAAGAATGCTGCCGGTAAGGAAGTACCTGCCGATGCTTCTGCTCCTACATCACTCTATTTCTTCAAGACTGGTGTTGAGCCCCATATCGGTGAGGTTCAGTACTTCAAGGTGATGAGTGGTGTCGTGAAGAGCGGCGACGACCTGACCAATGCTGATCGTGGTTCTAAGGAGCGCATGGGTACACTCTATGCTTGTGCTGGTGCTAACCGTATTCAGGTGGATGAACTCCGTGCCGGTGATATCGGTTGTACCGTGAAACTGAAGGACGTGAAGACCGGTAACACCCTGAATGGTAAGGACGTAGATAATAAGTTCGACTTCATTAAATATCCTAACTCTAAGTTCTCTCGTGCCATCAAGGCAGTCAACGAGGCTGAGACTGAGAAGATGATGGCTGCGCTGCAGAAGATGCGCCAGGAGGATCCCACATGGGTGGTTGAGCAGTCTAAGGAGTTGCGCCAGATCATCGTTCACGGTCAGGGTGAGTTCCACCTGCGTACCTTGAAGTGGCGTATGGAGAACAACGAGAAGATCCAGATTGAATATCAGGAGCCGAAGATCCCGTATCGTGAGACTATCACGAAGATGGCCCGTGCCGACTATCGTCATAAGAAGCAGTCGGGTGGTGCAGGTCAGTTCGGTGAGGTTCATCTGATCGTAGAGCCTTACACTGACGGTATGCCTGATCCTACCTCATTCACCATCAACGGCCAGGAGTTCAAGATGAACATCAAGTCGAAAGAAGAAAAGGATCTGGAGTGGGGTGGTAAACTCGTCTTCATCAACTCAGTGGTTGGTGGTGCCATCGATATGCGCTTCATGCCCGCTATCCTGAAAGGTGTGATGGAGCGTATGGAGCAGGGCCCTCTGACAGGTTCTTATGCCCGCGACGTTCGTGTGATTGTCTATGACGGTAAGATGCACCCCGTGGATTCTAACGAACTCTCATTCATGCTGGCAGCCCGTAACGCCTTCTCTGCAGCCTTCAAGGAGGCAGGTCCTAAGGTGCTCGAGCCTATCTACGACCTCGAAGTACTCGTACCCGCTGACTACATGGGTGATGTGATGTCTGACCTCCAGGGCCGTCGTGCCATCATCATGGGTATGGATTCAGAGAGCGGTTACCAGAAACTTACCGCTAAGATTCCTCTCAAGGAGTTGGCGAGCTACTCTATCGCCCTGTCATCACTGACTGGTGGTCGTGCTTCGTTCACCACAAGTTTCTCAAGCTATGAACTTGTACCGAACGATATCCAGCAGACGCTGATTAAGGAGCATGAGGCTGAGATGAAGGAAGAGGATTAATCCTGATTCTGAAACAGATAACTTAAAGATTAGGGCGGAGTTTAGGCTTCGCTCTAATTTATTATATATAACTAATTATTATAAAATACTTAATAATCGTTAAGTATCAAGAATTAATTAACATATTTCGACTGTTGTTTTAAGAATCGCCTTACATTTGCAGACGAATATTAAAGATAGCAATGAAGAAAAGTACAATTTGGATCATCGCCATAGTCATGGGCCTCTCGTTCATAGGCCTTCTGTTCTTGCAGATCTCTTATATCGAAGAGATGACCAAGATGAAGAAGGAACAGTTCGATGAGTCCGTTAACCGCAGTCTCTATCAGGCCTCCCGTAACCTGGAGATGAACGAGACGCTCCGTTATCTGGAGAAAGATGTGAAGCAGACCGAGCGTAAGGCCTTCCATCAGGACTCCGTGATGGTCGATGGTCTTGATGGTACCATCAAACAGAGTCATCAGTTTGCGGTGGCTGCCGACGACGGTACCGTCTATTCCTCTTTCGAGTTGAAGACATTCGCCATCAAGCCCGCCAATGTGCCTAAGGCCATGATCCTGCGTACCGATAAGAATTCCATCTCCGAGGCTTCTAAGTCGCTGCAGGAGATTGTACGCAACCGTTATGTCTATCAGAAGGCCCTGCTCGATGAGGTGGTCTATAACATTCTCTATACCGCATCGGATAAGCCTTTGAAGGAACGCATCAACTTCAAGTTGCTCGATCAGGATATCCGTGCCGAGTTGATGAACAATGGCGTGAACATCCCTTATCACTTTCGCGTGCTGACTGCTGATGGACGTGAGATCTACCGTTGCCCTGACTACTCTGAGGAAGGTGAGGAATATACCTATAAGCAGACGCTTTTCCGTAACGACCCTTCACCGAAGATGGGTGTCGTGATGATTCACTTCCCTGACATGAACTCCTACATCTTCTCCAGTGTCCGCTTTATGATTCCTGCGATGGTGTTCACCATCGTGCTGCTGATCACGTTTATCTTCACCATTGTGGTGATTTTCCGTCAGAAGCGCTATAACGAGATTAAGAACGACTTCATCAACAATATGACCCACGAGCTCAAGACACCTATCTCCAGTATCTCACTGGCAGCACAGATGCTCAACGATGAATCCGTCACAAAGAGCCCTTCGATGCTACAGCATTTGGGTGGTGTCATCAACGACGAGTCGAAGCGCCTGCGCTTCCTTGTGGAGAAAGTGCTCCAGATGTCGATGTTCGACCGCAAGCAGGCCACCTTCAAGAAGAAGGAACTCGACCTCAACGAACTCTTGGAGACGATTGCCAGTTCCTTCACACTTCGTGTGGAGCATACGGGCGGTAAGATCTATACTGAGATCGAGGCTGTCGATTCTGCCATCTTCGTCGATGAGGTGCATTTCCAGAATGCCATCACTAATCTGATGGACAATGCCGTGAAGTATCGTAAGCCCGAAGAGCCGCTCGATATCTATATCCGCACCTGGAATGATAAGGATCATCTGTGCTTCTCGATCCGTGACACCGGTCTGGGTATTAAGAAGGAGAATGTGAAGAAGATCTTCGATAAGTTCTATCGTGTCCACACGGGTAATGTCCACGATGTGAAGGGCTTCGGTCTGGGTCTGGCCTACGTCAAGAAGATCATCACCCTCCATGAGGGCGACATCAAGTGCGAAAGTGAAATCGGCAAAGGCACCACCTTCACCATTACACTCCCCACGCTCAAAGAAGATAATTCATAGTATTAACAATTAAATAAAAACAATTATGGAAGAGAAACTGAAAATTTTGCTTTGCGAGGATGATGAGAACCTCGGAATGCTGCTCCGTGAGTATCTGCAGGCCAAAGGCTTTGTTGCTGAACTCTGTGCCGACGGCGATGCCGGATTCAAGGCCTTCTTGAAAAACAAGTTCGATATCTGTGTGCTCGATGTGATGATGCCGAAGAAAGACGGTTTCACACTGGCTCAGGAGATCCGCTCTGCCAATGCCGACGTGCCCATCATCTTCCTCACCGCCAAGACACTGAAGGAGGATATCCTCGAAGGCTTCAAGATCGGTGCCGACGATTATATCACCAAACCCTTCTCAATGGAAGAACTCGTGTTCCGTATTGAGGCTATCCTGCGTCGCACCAAGGGCAAGAAGACCAAGGAGTCTACCGTTTACCGTATCGGTAACTTCACCTTCGACACCCAGAAGCAGTTGCTGACCATCGACGACAAGCAGACTAAACTCACTACGAAGGAGAACGAGCTGCTGGCACTGCTCTGCAGTCATGCTAATGAGATCCTGCAGCGCGACTTTGCCCTGAAGACCATCTGGATTGACGACAACTACTTCAATGCACGCTCAATGGATGTCTATATCACCAAACTGCGTAAGCATCTGAAGGACGATCCTCAGATTGAGATCATCAACATCCACGGTAAGGGCTATAAACTCATTACCCCAGATCAGGAGGCATGATGTCGGGTATTAGATCCTACATAGGAGTGGCGCTGATTTTGGTCGGCGCCCTCCTTTTGATAGTTGGGTACATTGCCGGATGGACCTCCAGCAACCTGGTCCTGTTGGCAGGTCTGCTTCTCGTCATCATCGGTGCCGTGCAGCACATCCGACAGCAGAAAAAGTGTGAAAAGTATTAAATAATCTTAAATATTGATATATCTCTTCACTCTCCACTCTCCACTCTCCACTATTTTTCTTACCTTTGCACCCGCTTTTCGAAGCACATTATTAATTTTATATTTTTAAAAGAGTATGAATCAATACGAAACCGTTTTCATTTTAACTCCCGTTTTGTCTGATGAACAGATGAAGGAAACGGCCGCAAAATTCAAGAAGGTCCTGACCGATAAGGGTGCAGAGATCCTCAACGAAGAGGCCTGGGGATTGAAGAAGATGGCTTATGCTATTCAGAAGAAGTCTACAGGTTTCTACTGCCTCGTAGAGTTTAAGGCTGAGCCATCAGTGATTAAGACACTGGAGACCGCTTTCCGTCGTGATGAGAAAGTGATCCGTTTCCAGACAGTTAAACTTGACAAGTATGCTGTGGAGTATGCTGAGAAGCGCCGCGCAAAGCTTGGTAAAAAAGAGGAGGCTTAAACTATGGCAGAGCAAAGTGAAATCCGTTATTTGAACGCTCCTTCTATCGATACGAAGAAGAAGAAGTACTGCCGTTTCAAGAAGAGCGGTATCAAGTACATCGACTACAAGGATCCCGAGTTCCTGAAGAAGTTCCTCAACGAGCAGGGTAAGATTCTTCCCCGTCGCATCACTGGAACATCTCTGAAGTATCAGCGTCGTGTGGCTCAGGCCGTTAAGCGTGCCCGCCAAATCGCCCTGCTGCCTTACGTAACCGATTTGATGAAATAATTAAGGAGGACGCAAGATTATGGAAATTATACTGAAAGAAGATATTATCGGTCTGGGATTCAAGAACGATATTGTGAACGTTAAGTCTGGCTACGGCCGCAACTACCTCATTCCTCAGGGAAAGGGTGTGATTGCTTCTCCGTCAGCCAAGAAGATCCTCGCTGAGAACCTGAAGCAGCAGGCTCACAAGCTCGCTGCCCTGAAGGCTGCTGCCGAGGAGAAGGCTGCACAGCTCAATGGTGTGGCTCTCGAGATCGCTGCTAAGGTGAGCGCTACTGGCCAGCTCTATGGTTCTGTAGGTGCTGCTCAGGTGGCTGATGAGCTCACAAAGCTGGGTAAGGATGTTGATCGTAAGATCATCACCATGAAGGATGCCAAGAAGATTGGCGACTATGTAGCTCTCGTACACTTCCACAAGGAGGTGACCGTGGAGATTCCTGTAAAGGTTGTTGCTGAGAACGCTGCTGAGCTGAAGGCTGCTGCTGAGGCTGAGGCTGCTATCAAAGCTGCTGCCGATGCAAAGGCTGCTGCTGCCGCCGCTGCTGCAGAGGGGGCTCCCGCTGAAGAGGAAGTCGCTGAAGAAGAGGCACCCGCTGAGGCATAAAATCAAGAAAACAATTAATAATAACATGCTGTAAGGCATCATTATTTATTATGACGTTGTCCCGGAGGTTGCAAGACTTCCGGGATTTATTTTATAACTAAAAACGAAACACAATGATGAAACGGGCTATTGTTATCGGAGCATCCTCAGGCATCGGCTTTGAGGTGGCACGTCTGTTATTGAAGGATGGATGGAAAGTCGGCGTTGCTGCCCGACGGATGGATCTGCTACAGAACATCGGTTATGTGGATGCAGCAGAACGGATCGACGTCAATGATCCCCAAGCCTCCGAACAACTGCGGGGTCTGATTTCTGACTTAGGAGGTATGGATCTCTTCTTCTATGCCTCAGGTATCGGCAAACAGAATCGTACACTGGAGGAAGACATCGAGATTCAGACTGCCACCACCAATGGCGTCGGGTTCACTCGGATGATAGGCGAGGCCTATCGTTACTTTGCTGAGAAAGGCGAGGGCCATATCGTGGCCATCACCTCCATCGCAGGTACGAAGGGACTGGGACCCGCTCCCGCTTACTCAGCCACGAAAGCCATGCAGAACGTCTATCTCCAGGCTTTGGAGCAACAGGCTATCACACGCGGACTGAACATCTACTTCACCGACATCCGTCCGGGTTTTGTCGATACGGCACTGCTTAGTGGCGACAACCATTATCCGATGATGATGAAACCCGAAGACGTCGCTCAGGACATTATGTCGGCCATCAAGCACAAGAAGCATATCTGTATCGTCAACTGGAAGTTCCGTCTGCTCACCATGCTCTGGCGTCGCATCCCGCGCTTCATCTGGCGCCGCATGCGGTTTAGCATCGTACTGATGCTGGTGATGCTGGGATTCTCTGCCTGCGAAACCGACAACAACCATGCCATGTATCCGCCTTACGGACCCGATCCCACCTCACTGGTCCTCGAGGTGATGGGCGAACGCTACGAGGTGCCCCTGTCATCCAAGGCACCGTTGAACCTGCGAACCCTCACCACCGAATTCCCTGTAGATGTGAAGGTACTCAACCACGCTGAATTCAGATCCATCAAGATTGATGGCAATCCCGTCGTCGATGGTGCATGCTCATGGCAGGTCTCCGACATCCCTTTGGACGGTCGCTACAAGATAGAATACCTAACGCCACACGCCTCTCAGGTGGACACCATCCGCATCAACGCCTATCCTAAAGGTGCTCCCACCTACACTACGAAAGGCACGGGCCAGATACCAGGCGACTTCTATCTCTCGTTCATCTACCAGCCCCTCATCATGAAAGTCGATAACGATGGCAAATTGCTCTATTACCGCTTCGACCCGACCGACAACAACGGCACTTTCCAGGAATTGGGCTGCTGGGACTTCAAGAAGCACGTGTTTGATGGCAAGACCTATTACAGTTACCATGCTCCCGACTATAAGTTTGCCGACAAGGCCGTGACGGGCTACGATCCGGGCATGCGCATCCTGATGGACGAACACTACAATCCCGTCGATACCATCCATGCCCTCCAGAGTCTCGATGGCTATCTGCCTGAAGGCTCCCCACTTGATGGACACGACTTCTACTTCTATTCACCCACCCACTGGATCGCCTCCGCCTCTTATGTCGAGCGTCAGGCAGGAGACTCCATACGTGCTGTGGCCTATCTACAGGAAGTCGAAAATGGCGAAGTGGTGTTCGACTGGTGGAGCACCTCACATCCTATTCTCTTGAAGTGGGTGAGTCCTACGTTCAACACCAGTTACGACTACGTGCACTTCAACTCCATCGATGTGCTCCCCGACAAAAACTGGCTCGTGTCCTTCCGTGCCCTCAGTACGATTGTCAAGATCGATCGTCAGGGCGATGGCGGCATCCTCTGGCATATCAGGGGAGAGGACAGCACGCTGCCAGAAAACAAGCAGTTCTCAGGTCAGCATTACGTCCGCTGGCATCAAGATACGGCAGGCGATTACATCACCGTCTTCGACAATGGCAATGCCCGCGATCCCGGCTATACCCATCTGCTCCGTCTCGACGTAGAAGATCAAGGTACGAAAGTGGTCTATAACGGCGCCAAGGATCTGGTCAAAAACAAGTCCAATTACTTCACGCAGGCCTGTGGTGCACTTGTTGACTTTGGCACTCAGGGCTTTGTGGCAGGTTGGGGCTGGAGCACATCGCCCAAAAACTGCAGCCGCCTCGTCACCGAATACGATGCCAATGGCACAGAGGTCTTCAGCCTCTCCCGCGATGACGCCGATCCTCAATCCGTCAATCCCTCATACCGCTGCGTCAAGTGCCAGTGACTAAAAAGGTAATGGTTGTTTTCGAAATAACCAAGGAATCTTTCAAAATATTTGTTCATTAGGTCAAAGAACGCTTTTGGGCTATAATAACTGGAGAAAATTACCTAGTGCACTAGGAAAATTTTACGCCCCAGTTAGGCCGCAAGGTTTTGTCTCATTTCGACGGTGCAAAAGTACAACATTCAGAATGCGGTTCACGAATAAAATCTAAAGAATTTTCAGTCTAATTGCATTTTTAACATTTCGCAGTCAAAATAGTCATTAGTCATTAGTCAAAATCAATTTTGGGAAAACGAAAAATGACACACTATAAAATATATATTTATATATATATTATTATAGTGAGCAAAATAACGGAGTTCCAAATCCATTTTGACTAAAATGACTTTGACTAAAATGACTGAAAAATAATAGAGAGTCCTAACTATTGCTATAGTTGATTTGCAATCCAAAGAATCCATTCTCTTTGCCATACACCTTCGTCCGCGTTGTATCGCAACACATCTTGGCATATCTGATGAGCGTTTCTGCCGAACTGGCAGTATTCTTATCTATCACGATAGCCGTTTTCTTAGGTAAAGGAGATATAGGAAAATCTTTAACACTTTTGTCATCTTCCATCTTCACCATTTCCTCTTGACTCTTACGACAATTATCAACCAGCCATTTGGCTACTTCGTCATTGGGATTGTCTTTTAATATACGCTGGTAGAACGTGCAAGGGTTACTATCAAAGATAATAATAGTTTCTTCATAATGACATCACAAATATGATGCAAAGATAAAAAGAAAATCCGAGAGTAACAAATTTAAAGAAGATAAGGTTCGCATCCCTGCGAACCTTATCTTGATCATTACTAACATTAACCAATAACCTAAAACAAATTGCAAAAACAACTATTCAAAAATGAAACTCAAACAATAACTAACAAATGAACTTTTACTGATGCAAAGATATGGGGATTTCGGGCTGATTCCAAGAAATCTACCTGATTATTGTTGAAGTTGTTACGACAGGGGGATGTTTTTGCGACAAAGTGGGGGGGATGAGGTTGATTTGTGTCGTAGATTGATGGCGGACATAAAAAGAGGAAGCCGCTGGACTCACGTCCAACGGCTTCCATTTCTCTCAATTGATCGTCTGATTACTTAACTGAATCAGTTGCAGTTGTATCAACAGTCAGGCTGTCAACTACGCTATCAACAACCTCAGCGATAG
>Ga0256405_10004717_pt1 | contig 24954 bp, 23 predicted proteins | sample RumenRJG_02DNA_FD_189096 | JGI IMG/M metagenome (GOLD analysis project Ga0256405, IMG submission 189096) | Bovine rumen microbial communities from Lethbridge, Alberta, Canada - RJG_02 | ecosystem: Host-associated > Mammals > Digestive system > Stomach > Rumen | place: Canada: Alberta... | reverse complement strand
CCATTGTCATTAGAGACATAAAAGAAGAGGGCACCTTCTTTGTTCTGTCGACAAAACTCTATTTCTGCATCTGCGAAATGAGAATACTTCTTAAGGCCGGGCAGTTGCTCACGCATAATGGCAATAAGCTCGTTTACCGTATAACTTGTTCCGTTGATGTTATAAGTTTTTTCCATCTTATTTCATTTGGTTGAGACCTTATATAGTCACTTCGCTTGAAAAATTCAAACTATTTGGCCATTTCTTTCAATTTCTCCCACACTTTCACCATTGCCCAGGTGTCGAGTTTGCAGTAGTTGAGAAGGGCTTCGCGACAGGCTTTTGCCTCTGCCGGCTCCATGTCTTTGATGCGAGGGAAGATGGTCATTGCGTCACCTCCATTCTGACAACGCTCATCGAGGTTGTGGTAGTTGAGACTTGGCTCATCGGGGAAGAGGGCTGGCAGCACACTCTTGATAGAGAACGAGCCTCCCATTGCAGGAACGTAGTAGTCGCCAGCTCGGAAGGGGTCGATGAGGTCAACGATGTGATCAGCGATATTCAACAGATGCGGAGCAAGGTCGGGATACAAAGCAGCTAACTCGCGTATGCGCCCGCACTCGAACATCTTATTATATGCTAAGGTGCAGACATCCATAGGAATGTCCTTGCAGAGTTGTTCTGCCAAAGGACGACGAGGGTCGCTGCCGTTGCTTGGAGCCAGAAACTCACAATGCTCATACTTAGCTGTCTCGCTCTCCTTGATATGCAGGGAATACTGGAAAGTGATTTGTCCGTAAACCTTTGCCCCATCATACTGCGGCACAGCATCCTGCATGGTCTCGAAGTCGAGAAAATAGAGCGGATAGGTGAGTTTGTCCAGAAACTCTTTAATGCCTTTCGGATTGATGTACTCACGACCAGTCTGCGTTGCCTCTATCTGCATCTGTTGTTTATCGTTAAGCTTTACAGAGGCCAGATCGTCGAAAAGGATTTGCCCATTATGATAATAGTCAAGTGCTTTCTTGAACGACATGCGATAGAGGTCGAAGACGGTCGGTTTGTCCTCCGGAATGCCGTGCTGACGTTTGCAATAGTCGAGGAAGGCACATTTGTAAGGCTTCGCACAATGTTCGGAGAGGTCGAGTTCAGGTTCGGTCTCATTATTGATGACCTTCAAAGCCAGCTTGACAGAATTAGGCACTTTCAGGTATTCGTTCTCCACCATCTCCTTCAAGTCGATGACGGCAAAGAGTTTCTGGAGGTCGAGTTCCCCTTGCCGCACATAGTTGCTATTGAGGCAAACAAGGTAAGTGCCTTTCACTTTCACTCCGCATTGTGTCAGCAACCATTTCTGATAGGCAATATCAGGCGCGTACTTCTCAAGTTTCGCTTCCTGCCCATCTTCTTCAGGGAAGCTGCTGCTCTTCACTTCGTAGATGTCCCAACCGTCGCCGTTCTTGCGAAGAATATCGACTGCGCAGTAATGTCCGTCGAGGGCAAACGAAGCCTCGCAGATGTTCTCAACGCCTTGCTGCATCCACTGCTGCGTCTGCACAACCATCGCGGCGAGGTCAAGACTGCCGTCTGGCTTTTCTGCATGAGCCTCTTTGTATTCGCCAAAGAGTCCCATAGCCAAATCGCCCACCATGTTTCCTTGTTCGAAGCGGGCTTCTACTCCAGCGTCAATAGTAGCCTCTTCGGGCCTATATACCTTCAGCCACAAATTTTTGGGACACTGGCAGAAAGCAGTGTAACGGGATTTAGATAGTCCTTCCATGGATATGTTTTTTTTACAATTTTGTTTTTAATTGCCACAAAGATATGAAAAAGCACTAGTGTCTCTTAATATATGTCTTGATGGTTTGGCTAATCTTTATTGTGATTTTGTTGTCCAAAATCCTTCTGAAAGTAACAGTCTGTTGCTCAAAGTCAATTTGAGAGAGTTGGAATAAACCCACGAAACGGTATTGACCATTGGCTTTATCTTTTGCAAACACAATCCGAATAACATCTGCGATGTGGTCTTCGTTTTCTTTATTGTGGTTTTGAATATCATACGCACATTTTTAAAGTTATCAATACGCGCACAAAGAGTGTGAGCCTTCCGACATTCCCTGTCAGTAGGTTCTGGAATACCTGTATATTGGAGAATGGAGAAAAGAAACGGCTCACACCTGTGGGTGCTGATATACGGACGGTCTTTCCCCATGGGAGGGGAAGCGGACACGGGTATAGTCATCCATCAGGAGGAACGCCTTTCTGCTTCTGTCCTATATACACGCAAATTTTCCAGATTTACTGACGGACGGAGCTTGGTGCTTCCTCGTTTGTCGCCAACACCCGCTTAGGGGGTTGCGGCGGCAAAGATAAGGAAAGTTTTTGAAACTTGTTTCATTGTGAGCCGTTTTTTTAAAAATTTTTTTAAGCCGTTTCTTTCTCGCGGGCAAAGTTATGTCTTTTTTCTGGTTCGAACACCCGTTTTTTTAGTCCATTTCATTAGTCCATTTAGTCCTTTTGCAGTTTTTGGGCAAATAACACAAAAAAAAGAACGTGGACTCTTACTTTCGTCTACGTTCTTCGAGGTATCGGCAAACACCTAACACGCTATATACGAGTAAAAAGCCCACGCCATCAGCATGAGCATCCTGACTTTATTTGTGTCGGATTGAGTGCTGTGGTTTGCATAATTCTTGTATTAAATCGTTTGCAAACGATATGGCAAAATCTCAACTCTTCCAAATATTTCCTCGATTTTTTCTTCTTGGCTGATTATTCCGTGGCTTCCACCACACCACCGCCAAACACTTCTTTGGTCCAGCCGGCGGCAATATAGGCGGCACGGGTTCCTTGCGGAACGGTGAGGACGCAGTCGTTGGGAATTCCACAGAAGACGTTAGTGCCCAAGGTAGGTGGAGTCGTGGCATGAGAAACGACGGACATGAACTTGCAACAATCGAAGGCGTTATTCTCAATCATGGTTAGGGTGCTGGGCAATTCGATGGACGTCAAAGACACGTTCCAATTGAAAGCAAAAATGCCGATACTGGTAATGCCTTCGGGCAGGTGGATGTGCTTCATGAGCCAGCATCCTTCGAAGGCTCCATACGCGAGGGCGGTGGTTTCTTGGGGTACCACAGTGGTTTGGCACCCTGCAATGAGCCGGTTGGTGGCAGTTTCCATGATGGCATTGCAATGGTTGCGCGAGTCGAACACGGAATTTTCTTCAGACACCTCGATGCTCACCAAATTGGGGCATGTAGCCAGAAAATTTTCACCGATGGCACGTATGCCTTTACCGACGTGGATGGATTGAAGGTTTTTGCAACCGTAGAACACATAACTTTGACATACCTCTACGTGGTCGGGGATGTCCATGTGGATCAGGCTCTGACATTCTTGGAATGCATTGTGCCTAATAATTTTAATGGATGGAGGTAGATGGATGGATTGTAGATTTTTGCAACCTTGGAACTCCTTCTCTTCTATCGCTTCCAGTCTCGTGAAACACTCAAACTCGTTGAAGGAAATAATGGTGGTGTCACCCCGAAAGACACTGTCCAAATGGATCACATGGGCTGCTTCTTTCAGACTCAGTTCCCCATCGCCATTTGTGTCCCAATGGGCGACGCATAGTGCCTTGACAGCAGGGTCGGCAAAGTCGATGGGGGCATCGTCGGCAGATGATGTGTGGAGAAAGAATGCCACAAGGGCTATAATAGCCAATATGGGAAGGGCGATGAAGGCGAAACGAAGCATTTTGGAGTGGGAAGCATCGTGATTGTAAGGTGCCTCGTGATGCGAGGCGGGCTCAAGATGCTTGCTTTCCTCTTTCGGCACAAATGCTTTTCCTTTCTGTGCCTGCTGCTGAAAGACTTCCCAACTTTCAACACCGATAAATTGTGCCAAGAGGTCGAGGGTGGATGTACGTGGAGTGACAGGTTCTGACAGATAACCCCACAGACGTTTCAGTGTGGTGGTGCTGACCTTCTGATGCAGTTTCTCAAAGATGGCATCCGAAAGGAAGTCGAAGTCTTTGGGTGTCCGCATCTTTCTGTCGGCTACGGTCTCAATGGCTTCGCGGAGCTGCGCTATGACTGTGTCTTGTGTGTCCATGTCTGGTTTGTCTTAAATAGTGGCAAGTTTCTTTAAGTCGCGAACGAAATCAGGGGTGGCAACAATCTTACAATTCATCGATGATGGACTCTGCTGTTACGCCTTTCAAAGATCCGTCCTGCATTTGACGAAGCTGGCCGAAGGCGTGGTCAATCTTTTTTAGTGTCTTTTCTTTGCCCGTCGCAGGCCTTTTGGTGATGCTTGCACCAGACAAGGACCATCCCATTTTGGATATCATTTTCGTAAAGAAACCAACATCCGCATTTGGTATGTCAATGGTTATTGCTGTCATCCTTTCTTATTGTTTAAGTTTTTCTGATTGCAAAGATATACCAAAATCTCGACTCCCCCAAATTTTTCGTTGCTTTTTTGTTTCACAGTGTTTAGGGGTTAAATATATATATATACTCAACTTGCTGAAGTAGTTAAGTAATCAGCAGTTAAGTAGTTAAGCCGACACTCAGGCAGGTGGAATCTCTTTTGCAAGGTAACGGCTTTAACTCCCGAACGTAGCGATAACTCCTTTCACTCCGTAACTCCCAAAGAAGTTGAGCACTTGCGAAACTTTAGTAATAAATAAAAATGTGGTTCACTACAACCTGCCCGACGAGCACCGCTACCCTCTCCAACTCGACCCGCACCGAGTCGCTCTCTCCATTGCCAAGGGCATCCGTGCCAACCACTCCATCATCACCATCGATTGGCGCTACCGCTTCCTCGTCTTCTTCTGGCGACTTGTTCCCCGATGGTTATGGGTGAGGTTGAAGGTGGCATCGAAATGAGGTATCAAAATGACTTTTCAAAAAAAAGAAGAAAAAGTTTGGCTATGTCGTTCTTTTTTACTTATTTTGCCACTTGAAAAAGACTGAATTACATGAGTACCATAACAATGACACGAATGATGGCTGAATATTTTAAGACAAAACCCGTCTTAAAAGCATGGCTGTTTGGCTCTTATTCACGAGGCGAAGAAAGACCCGACAGCGATGTGGACATTCTCATTGTTCCAGACAAGACTCAGCATTTCAGTTTGTTCACACTCGGCGGCATGTACGAGGACTTAAAAGCCCTGTTGGGACGAGAAGTGGACATCATCACAGATGGTGGACTATTACCCTTTGCCAGAGAAAGTGCAGAACGTGACAAGAAACTAATCTATGAGAGAAAGAACTAAAGACCCCAAACGATTAGCAGATATTTTACAAGCCATCGACAACATTCTCAAATATATAGGTGAAACTACTTTGGAAGAGTTTGTTGCAGACGGCATGCGCTATCATGCAGTCATCTATAATTTGATGATTATCGGCGAGGCTGCCAACATGCTGACGTTTGACTTTCGCGAAGAACACCCTGATACACCTTGGAAAGAAATAACAGGCATGCGCAACTTCCTCGTGCATGACTACCACCACGTGGAAGAAGACATCGTATGGAAAGCCATCAAAGAGGACTTGCCACCATTGCGAGAACATGTAGTGGGATACTTGAATGAGACTATATAAGGAGCCGTTCCTCGTCTTCTTCTGGCAACTCATTCCACGATGGTTGCGGGTAAGGTTGAAAGTGGTATCAAAATGACACAAACTCTTTTCTTTTCAAAAACTATTCATTATCATATCAAACAAACATGAAACTTTCTCTTGTAAAAAAACTGCATTGCTTTTTGTTGGCAATGATGCTCTTTCTGTTGAGCGCATGCAGCGGAAACGACATCATGGACACCTATTGGCGCGACGACAAGACGGGCGAGTGGCTGATAGGACTGACCGAGGACGGAATAATATACGACTGCAAGGTGTGGGGCATCTCGAAAATGGACGAAAGAGATGGGACTTACACCATACAGGCAAACTATGGCATGAACAGCATCGACATCAGTCTCGGCAGCAATCAGGACGGCAAGCGCACCATCACCATTGGTGACAAACAGTATGATTGCAGCCTCATCGACAATGGCTGGTATCTGCCCGACTACCCGGAAAAGGACACGTGCACCACGATTGTCAACAACAATTATCGCGAGGGCGACAGCGTGACCATCATCGGATGGGTGCGCCCACTGCCAGCCATCATCAACTGGCTGAAGAACAAGGCAGAGGGGAAAGAGGGGAATAGCAATGAGGTGTCCGTCGAGATGATGGCCAACATCCTGACAGACGAAGTGCCATCGTTCACGGCACCGATAGATTCCTACAACCATTTCGAACTGCGGATACCGATAGAGAACACAACATCCTTCTATCTTGATGGCAACGGATGGTCAGCAAGAGTTGTGGCGGAACCTAACGAGACGTATTTCCTTTGGATTGACCTACAGAACAGGAAGAAGCTCTTCATGGGCAAGAATGCCCGTTTGCAGAACGAGGTCAATGCCCACGACATCTCCATCCACTCATACGGTGGGGAGAGATTGGAGAAGATGGGGACAGTCATGGACATCCTCGACAGCGTCAGGATGCAGACAAAAGAGACCATGCAGCAACTGGACGAAGTGTGCCGCCAGCATTCCACCCTCTCAGAACGGTACCGTGTCTTCTATCGCAACAAGATATTGACTAACTACGCCCGCATCTTGACACAGGGCATGTATCTTGCGCCCAACTATAAGGTGCCCGAGGAATACAGCAAGGCGGTGGAAGAGGAGTATTGGAAGCAATTTGCCGAGCCTTACACGATGGATGCCTACACATTCTCGATGTTCTTCAGAGACTATGTTTTCCGTCTGAACAATGCGGCTTATGACAAAGTTGACTTTTCAATGAAATGGATTATGGACCAAGCAGAGAAGGACGGCATTGTCAACTTGTCTTCCAAAGACAGGGAAGCCATCAGGCAGTACGAAGAAGCATATCCTGCATATTGGGAGAAGAGGCAGAACGCTCCCGACAGCGTGCAAGAAAAGTTGATTGACGATGAGTTTGGCAAGAACGACTTTGTGAAAGCCGTCATCGCGATACAAGACCGAAGCCCCAAATACAAAGACTACTCACGCCAAAAGTTCAGGAAACGCGAACTGGAGCAGATTGTGAAAGAAATGAATGAGCGCGAATGGTCAGCGACGGCACAAGACATCATGCTCTGCCGACTCATCCGCCAAGACATCGACTGGAGTCGCAAGCCGCTCAGCAAGGAACTCCTCGCCTTTGCCGACGAGCACATCCACATGCCCTCAGCACTCCACGCCGTGCATGCCATCAACGACAAATATGAGCAGATAAGCAAAAGCAAACTCTCGAACGAGGACAACATCAAATCGAACGATGCCGTGAAGGACATGAGCGACGGTGAGAAGATTCTCCGCAAAATCATTGAGCCTTACAAGGGCAAAATCATCCTCGTCGATATTTGGGGCACATGGTGCGCTCCCTGCAAGATGCGCCTCTCCCACTCGCAGGAGGAATACGAGCGGCTGAAGGACTTCGACATCGTCTATCTCTACCTCTGCAACCGTAGCAGCAACGAGTCGTGGAAGAACGTCATCAAGGAGTACAAGGTGGAGGGCAACAATGTGGTTCACTACAACCTTCCCGACAAGCAGCAGAGTGCCGTAGAAAACTATATCGGCGTGAATGGTTACCCCACCTACAAACTCATCGACCGCGATGGCACACTACTTGACGTCAATGCCGACCCGATAGACCTTGACGCACTGGCAGGCCTACTGGAAAGAATGAAAAAATAACTTCACCACACAAGGAACCACATCGTACCCCTCGACTACACCATGCCGTACCCGAGGGGTACGCTGTGGTGTAGTCGAGGGGTACGGCAAAGTGGTTTTGTAAAAAAGCCTTGGTGTCAAAACAATTTGTTTATATCCATTGACAAGAAATCCTCTGCACGAATATCGCTGTCACCGACGATGAACGCTGTTTTAGGATTAAGTCTCTCTAATTCTGTGGTATTCAGACATTTTACGCCTATTCTTACATTTTACGCAGTGAAGTGTGTATTTTTACATAGTGTAAAGATTAACCTAAATCGGTCATTAGAATCTCTTACATAAAATTTAACGTGAATTCAACGAAAACTACAAATATTAAATTCATGAAAAATTCGTAGTTAATTCATGGTAATTTATGTTCAAAATAAAACACGAATGTTCATGAATTATTTTAATGACCATTTGAGGATTAACATATAAAAAAGAGGGATCTGAACACATATGGCAGAAAGATTAGTACACAACCACCTCTATATGAACCACTTGCGAAAAGGTATTGACTTTTGAGAAAAAATGTTGTATCTTTGCAGCTGAAAACGGAAGAAAAACACAGTTGAAAGTTTCGTTAACCATTATTATTAACCCTTAAAATATTTATTACCATGAGTATTGCTTATCGCAAAGTGAAAAGAAACATTATCAACCCTGACCACACGACGCATGAGGCGTGGCTGATGCAACAGGTATGTCCGAAACCTGTCTCGTTTGAAGAATTCGTGAAAGAGTGCATGCTGTCGCAAGGAGTGGCTCAGGCACAGGTGAAAGGCATCGCCTGCGCCATGTCTGACCGTCTGCGCCACTATCTGACCTTGGGGCACAGTGTACAGATTAGCGGCATCGGCACACTTCGCCCTGTGTTCAATGCATCAAGTGCCGAAAACCCCGAACTGTTGGGCAGTCAAAGTGTACACACGGTGAAGGTGCGCTTCTATCCCCACAAGGAGTTTCAGGATACCTTGAAAAGGATGGACTTTGAGGATGTGGATGCCTTGAACGAAGAGGCATAGTTTTTTATACAACTCATCACAAATCCATACAGAGTATCCCAATAGTTTGGAGGATTCTGAAACTATACGTATCTTTGCAGCAAAAAAGTTAAACGATGCCGATGAATCCAATATCCATCCGATTGCTCAACCAACAACTTGCGGCACCTCAGTTCAATGACCCTGCCGAGGTGGTCGGCTATATGGGTGCTATGCAGGCGCAAGAGTACCGCATGATGCGATGGGCTGTGGCGATGCGGACATGCAAACCGTCACACAAGGCATTCAAGCAGGCGTTTGACAGCGGGCAGATAATCCGTCTGCACTTGATGCGAGGCACTTGGCAACTGGTATCTGCCGACGATTACTGGATGATGCTTGACCTCTGTGCACCCAAAGCCATTGCCATGACAAGGGGATGGATGAGCAGCAACAAGATTTCCATCCCCGACAAGGAACTGTGGCGAATCAGGGACATCTTCATTCAGACGGCAACCGAATTGAAGAGCGTGACAAAGGAGGACTTCGTAAGGGCATTGGCAGAAAAGGACATCAGGATGGACAATCATCGCCTGTCGTACCATATCCGCATGGCTGAAATGTCTGGCACACTCTGTAGCGGAGAGTTATTACCCATGAAAGCCACCTATGCGCTCACAACCAACAAGGTGACAGCGAAGACGAAGATGGACAGAGACGAAGCCCTCATGCGCTTCACCCGCAAATACTTCCAAAGCCGACAACCTGCCACGTTGGAAGACTTTGTGTGGTGGTCAGGCTTGAATGTCAGCGATTGCCGTAGGGGAATTGCCCTCTTGGATGACTACATCCATGTGGAGAAATGGAAAGGAAGAGAGTTTTACTTGACGGACGACTGCCGTACACGAGGCTTCAGAAAGGGCAAATTCCTCTTGATTCCTCCATACGACGAATACCTGATTGGCTACAAGTCGCGTGACATTGTGCTTCCACCAGAACACAGGCATCACGCTCACAGCAACAACGGCTTATTCCAACCCATCATTGCCCACGATGGCACTATCTGCGGTAATTGGTTTCCGTTCAAAGAGGAGTGTCAAGCATCGTTCTTCACAGATGGTTTTAATATAGAAGACATCATGGAGGCTTGGCAAGGATACATAAAGTATCTCATCTCTAAACCCTCACATTCGGCTCTAACTCCTTTAACTCCCTCTAACTCCTTTAACTCCTAAAAAACTTAGATTTTTAACTTCAAAATTATTTAATAATGAGTTTGTCGCTTCCTGCTGCCTTGAAACTCATGTCGAGCCCCTTCACGCTGTGGGTCAAGGCACCGAAGGAGATGAAGTCAACACCAGCCTTGGCATAGGGAATCATCGTATCGAAGGTGATGCCGCCTGAAGATTCTGTCTCGGCACGACCCGCCACGAGTTTGACTGCCTTTTCAGTGTCTTCGGGGGTGAAGTTGTCAAACATGATGCGGTCGCAACCCTCGGCAAGAGCCTCATCGAGTTCCTTGAAGTTGCGCACCTCACACTCAATCTTGAGGTCTTTCCCATGATCCTTGCAGTATTGCTTGGCACGGGAGATGGCGTTGTGAACACCTCCGCAAAAGTCGATGTGGTTGTCCTTCAGCAGAATCATGTCAAAAAGACCGATACGGTGATTCATACCGCCACCAATCTTGACAGCCTCCTTTTCGAGCATACGCATACCGGGCGTGGTCTTGCGCGTGTCAAGCACACGGGTCTTAGTGCCTGCATCGATGAGTGCCTGCTGATACTTGTGGGTCATGGTGGCAATACCACTCATGCGCTGGAGGATGTTGAGCATGAGGCGTTCGGTCTGAAGAAGGCTCTGCTCCTTGCCCTTCACGGACATGACGATGTCGCCGGGCTTGACATGAGCACCATCCTGAATATACACTTCCACCTCCATCGTGGGGTCGAAGCGGCGGAACACCTCTTTGGCTATCTCCACACCGGCAAAGATGCCCTCTTCTTTGATGAGGAGTTTGCTTTCGCCGTAGGCATCGGCAGGGATGCAACAGAGCGTGGTGTGGTCGCCATCGCCAATGTCTTCGGCAAAAGCGAGGTCTATGAGTTTATCGTTGAGTTCTTCTACGCTTAACATAGTTGGAAGAATTATTTAAAGTACCAAGCAAGACCAATCTTCACACCAAACTCACTCTTGTCGGAGAAATCAGAGAGGGACACATCATAATACACCGATGGCTCTACCGTAAGGTGGCGGTTGAGAAAGAAGCAGTAACCCACTTCTGGAGTAATCTGCACATCGTTGAAGTTCGGTGCTTCATGCACATACTTGGCACCAGCCTGAAGGAAAAGACCGTTCTGCTTGATGAGATAGCGGAGTTTGCCACCCACATAGAATTTCTGCATGTCGGAGTTGTGATAGTCGAAACCTGCCTCAGCAATCGCCATCCAAGCCTCCTCAAACATATAGCCGCCATTCACACCAAGGTTAAAACGAGTCTTGTGGGTTTTACTGTAAGAGAAACCAGCCGTATTGGTCGTTGCAGCCAGATAGTACTTACCTTTTTCAAACTGTGCGAAAGCACTGCTCATGCCAACGAGGGCAAAGATGAGTGTTAAAACGATTTTCTTCATACCATTATGATTTATCAATTGTGAATTATGAGTTGGATTGATATTGTTCCTTCTTATAGAGCGCCCACGCCAACGCACCGCAAATGGCTACATAGCCAAGGATATGGGGCAGATAGGTGAGCCATGTGTTCCACACGATGCCGTTGTAGAGATAAAACCCTAATCCTACAGCAAAGAACGCGACGGGCTGCCAAATGTACCGTTTCATCGTGCATATTGCTTTTTAGCCCACAGGATGTACCACACGAGTACACCCAACGTGATAAGACCACCGAGCACATAAGCAATCGTGTGGTTGAGTTGGAAGCCCTCTGGGGCAATGAGTATATAGGTGGAGCATACGATGGTCATCCACAAGGCTGGCACCAGCGAAACGAGGAAAGCAAATTTTTGTGTTCTCTCTGCTGCACTGCGTCTGGTCAGCCATGCCGTCACAGCCCATAGGGTAAATGCAGAAAGGCTCTGGTTGAACCATGCAAAGTAACGCCACAGGATGTCGAAGTTGACGAAGATGAGAGCGCCGCTAATGACAAAGATGGGCAACGACAGCAACAAACGCTTATAGATCTTATTCTGCTTGTAATGCATGAAATCTGCAGCAATCAGACGGGCACTGCGCAATGCTGTGTCACCACTGGTGATAGGAGCAGCCACTACGCCAAGCACGGCAAGAATGGCACCCACTGTGCCAAGCCAAGAGGAACAGACACTATTGACCAGAATGGCAGGATTGGGATTGCCTGTTCCGCCATTGGTCATCACAGCCCACAATTTCTCGTAAGGTGCTGCAGTGTTGTCCATACCGAATTGTGTCACATCAAATGCATCGGCAAACTTGATGGCTGCTGCTGCCCAGATGAGTGCAACAACACCTTCAGTAATCATGGCTCCGTAGAAAATGGGACGTCCATACTTCTCATTTTTCATACAACGTGCCATCATTGGACTTTGGGTGGCATGGAAACCACTCACAGCACCACAGGCAATCGTGATACAAAGCCCAGGAAAGATAGGCATCGTGGAAGTTGGATGATGATTGCTGAATGCTTCCGTGATTTCAGGCATGGTGCCATCTGCCATAAAAATGCCGTACCCCACTCCCACAGCCATGATCAGCAATGCCACACCAAAGATAGGATAGATACGACCTATCAGTTTATCAACAGGCACCACGGTGGCAAGCATGTAGTAGGTGAAGATGGTGATGACCCAGAAGAGGTTTTGCCCAAACACTGTGTCACCACCAATCATGTTGGCAAGAAGTCCTGCAGGTGTGGTGGCAAACACAGCACCCACCAGAATCATCAACACCAAAGAGAGGATGCGCAATGCCATTCGTGCCACAGAGCCCAACTCATCGCCGACAATCTCCGGCAAACTGGCACCATTCTTGCGAAGACTGATCATACCCGACATATAGTCATGCACAGCACCGCCAAAGACGCATCCCAACACAATCCATATGTAGGCGGCAGGACCAAACAAGATACCCTGAATGGCACCGAAGATAGGACCTGTGCCCGCAATATTCAGAAACTGAATAAGAAAAACCTTCCATGTAGGCATTGGCGTGTAATCGACGCCATCCTGCGATGTGTAACACGGTGTCTGCCGCTGAGGGTCAGCACCAAAAACCTTATCAACAAATGCTCCATAAAGAACGTAGCCCAAAACGAGGAGCAATAAAGAAGCAATAAAAGTAACCATTTTTTTATTTAATTATTGCAAATTGACCACAAAAGTACGGAATAATCCTTACCTTTGCAAAAAATTTAGTGTTAATAATGACTAATCTACATAAAGCATTTCTTTTATGGGCGTTTTTAAGCATTGTGACGACAACACTCTATGCACAAACTACGGAAGATGCCCGTGCTAAATATCTATACGAAAAAGAGCATCCGCTACGCGAAACGCGTGCTGTCTGGCTCACCACCATCGGAGGACTCGACTGGCCTCGCATCCAAGCCATCGATGCCAGAAGCCGTGAGCGACAGAAGCAGGAACTCATCCGCATTCTCGACCAATATCAACGTGCCAACATCAATACCGTCATCTTCCAAACTCGTGTGCGCGCTGCCCTCCTCTACCCTTCCAAGATTGAGCCTTGGGAACTGAGCCTCACGGGAGTGGCAGGGAAAGACCCAGGTTATGACCCATTGGCCTTCTGCATCGATGAGTGTCACAAGCGTGGCATGGAACTGCATGCATGGGTGGTGTGCATCCCCATCGGCACCAAGGAACGGCAAGCCAAATATGGTGCAGCCTCCCTCACGAAGAAACGTCCTGAACTGGTGAAGACTGCCAAGGGAGGTGAGATGTTCATGATTCCGGGCAAGCCCGAAACGGCAGACTACATTGCCAGCATCTGCAAGGAGATTGTGGAGAATTACGATGTGGATGGCATCTCGCTCGATTATATCCGCTACCCAGAATCCATCTACAATTTCTCTGACGAGAACCTCTACCCATGTTCTTCTTCTCAGAGCAAGGCTGATTGGAAGCGCGAAAATATCACCCGCATCGTGCGCCGCGTTCACGATGTGGTCAAACCCATCAAGCCATGGGTGAAACTGAGCAGTTCACCCATCGGGAAATACAAAGATACAAGCCGTTACAGTGCAGGCGGATGGAACGGTTACAATGCCGTGTGGCAAGACCCCATCTTATGGCTGAAAGAGGACTGGCAGGATCTCCTTTTCCCCATGATGTACTTCACAGGCAACAACTACTACCCCTTCCTCTTCCAATGGGCTGAAATGGCAAATGGCCACCCCATCTGCCCCGGACTCGGCATCTACTTCCTCGACCCTCGTGAAGGACGTTGGACGCTCAACGAAGTGCGTGCCGAGATGCACACTGCCCGCAACAGCGGCATCGGCGGCATCGCCTTCTATCGTGGTGAATTCCTGACAAACAACACAAAGGGCATCTACGATACCACCTGTGACGAGTTCTTCCCCTATCCTGCCCTCACCGCCCGCATGACCTGGATGGGTGACACGCTTGCACCAAAAGCCCCCACATCTTTATATTATAAGGACGGCACCCTCCACTGGGAAAGCCATACCCTCTCTAACTCCCCCTGTGAGGGGGAGGATTCCATCCGGAAAGTCCCCTCCCCCTTGGGGGAGGCTGGGAGGGGGCTTCTCTACAACATCTATGGTTCCAACACCTATCCCGTCGATGTGACCAAGGCAGAAAACCTCCTTGCTGCACGTGTCACCGATACTCAATGGCAACTCAATGCCCGTGCCCAAAAGGTGCGCCATTATGCCGTAACAGCCATGAATCGCCTTGGCAACGAAAGCCCTGCCCTGCAAGAGGAGAAGCCCACCATTGAATTGCCAGAACACATCAATGTGCCACGGTTGATTAACCGTGATTTGAAAGGTGCGTCCAAAGCAACTGGCAAGAAGAACAAAAAGACGAAAAAGAAAAGAACCTAATCCAGTTCCATTTCCTTTCCAGTCCATTCTTCTCCATCAATCAGGTAAGTATCAGTACCAATTACCTTAAAACCAAGAGAGTCGTAACAATGGAAAGCAGAGGGATTGTTGTCAAACACGCCAAGCGTTATTTTCTGGACACCAAATTCTTCTTTCGCTTTCTTGATGACCATTTGCAGCATCCGCTTACCATAGCCCTTGCCACGTTTCGTGTCATCGACAATCACAAAGCCGAAGCGCACAAGAGTTTTATCCTCTGACAGGAATCTCAGCAGGACATGTCCGATGATGTTCTCTCCGACAACAGCCGTGAGAGGATACATGTTATCGCCCTTGTATTGCTCCATCATATCCTCTCGCTTTGCCGGAAAATCCTTATACCTGTCAGCACTCCACTTACGGAAAGCCTGCTTATCCTTACACCAACCCAGAATCGTCTCTGCATCGTTGGGGTGGAATGGTCGGAGGGTCATTTCGTTCATTCTACCATATTGATTATCTTTTGCAACTGTTCCAGAAAGTGCGTAGCATGACCTCCATCCATCTGTGCATGATGGAACTGGAAGGAGATGGGGAGTGTGGTTTTCAACCAGCCCTTACGATATCTTCCCCATGCAAGGAAAGGATTGGTGAAGATGCCACTGTACTGGTTGACGATACAGTCGAGTTCCGTCCTTGTCAAAGCCGATGTGCCAACGACGACGGCTTCCTCATCCAAGATGTCCTGACAGGACTGGCGGATGGTCTCTGTCATGTGCAGGTAATCAGCGTTAAACTGCTCCAGATTGTCGCTGACGGCAATGTCGCAGAAACTTAGTCCGCCCTTGATGTTATCTACTATCACGTTGATGGCCATACGGTCGTATTTGTACAGTTTCCCGTTCTGAGGCAATATGTAGAACTCCTTCATCTTTGATGCCGCCCTGCCGATGCTCCAACACAGGAGCATGTTGAATTTCAGCCCACGCCGCCGACTCACCCTGTACAGCCTCGTCACGTCAAAGGTCTTGGTGAGCGTCACCATCGGCATAGGTGATTTCATCCACAGTTCGAATGCCATCGCCCGATTCGTATCTTGGGGATTGATTTCCTGTTTCATGTTTTTATTGATTATTTCATATTTCTCAGATGATCCTTTACCTCTTCACTATTTCCCATCTCAGTTGCAAGTTTAGGACCGGCATTCATTTCATCCACGAGAGGACAATCGAAGGGGCACAATATCACAATTCTTTCTGATAGATGAAAGCCTTCAGTTGATCATTGAACATTTCAGGTTGTTCCATGTGGATAAAGTGTCCGCAGGTGGTCAGTTCGGTGTATTGGAGGTTTGGATACAGGCGCTCCATCTTCTGCCGATTGTCGGGGGCGAGTCCACTGTTCTGGGTGCAGATGACCATTACAGGCTGAGTGATGGGATGGTTACCCCACCATTTCTTCTCTATCAGATGCTGCATGGTGCTTGACGCTACATGCTGCGGGGTTTGAGGCATCACACTCATGGCATAATCTGTCACCTCCTGCGGCGTGTCTTTGCCTGCCAACGAAGATACGAATCCCTTGATGACATCGCTGCAATCCACACCATCGAAGGCATGACCAAACTGATGAACAGCCTCCACATATTCTGGTGTTTCCGTGCCATCGTAAAAACAATAAACGCCATCGACATCCACCAGTGCTCCCTGATGAGCTGTTGTCATGATAGTTTGTCGGCATACGGGTGTGCCCAGACTATGCCCTACAAACACAACGTCTGTCACATTGTTGGCATTCAGCACTTCATCGATGGCGCGTGCATAAAATCCGAGCGTGTAGTCAACATGCGGTTTGTCACTCTTTCCATAGCCGGGCAGGTCGATGAACACCAACCGCAGTCCCTCGTCGTCACGAAAAGACTCAAACTGCTCTTCCCACGTGTTTATGTCACAGCCAAAGCCATGAACAAAGCAAATGGTCTTTTTACCTTTGCCCCATGTTTTGTAGTGTATGCTGACGCTGTCGTCGATGGTCACATACTCTGAGGCTAAATCGTCCAATCTCTCAGGTCTCGTGCTGCATCCTGCCAGCATCACGCTCAGCAGGAGAAACACATACACTTTCTTTCTCATTGTTTATTTATCATTTCTCATTTAGCGTAGCACCTCATTTTCTTAAACACAACCACCTCTGCATCTGCGCCATCTTTTCCATATTCGCTCACAAGCAGGCAATGCTCATCACCAGCGATGCCAAAGTAGCGCCCATCGCCCTTCTCCACCTGTGTGCCCCAATAGGTGGCATTGTCGTCGAGAAGTCTGACACAGTTGCCGTTGATGTGATACTCCACATTGATAAACGAGCCTTGCAGCACGAAGAGATTGTCTATCTGCGGCATACCAGGTATGTGGAGGGCATTGACCTCATCGATGAGTTCCTTCTTCAGGGGCGATGTGGCATGGGGAAGTTGATCGGCTGGCAGTTGCCAACGCTTGAGATTGGGATAATACTGCAAAAGCATGGTCTTGTACTCCTCACGGCTGAGACTCTGACCAGCATGCCTGTTGAAATCATCCACAAACTGTGCACAATACTCAGCCATCTCCTCCATCGTGAAGTCGCCCGTGAAGGCACCATCCTTGTAGCAGTAGATACAATACTCTTCGTTTTTACTTCCATCAGCATTAGTGCCGAGCACATCTGCTGTAAGCGGCATCCCGCAACTTTGACAAAATTTCTGTTCCATCATTGTTATTTTTATTTGTTTGACGATACAAATATAACGTGTTTTGTATTATTCTCCAAATATGAAAATAATTTGTCTTCACTCTTCAGAACTCCACTCTATATGCGATGTTGGGAAAGGTGAGTGAGGTGTACTTGTTGACCAATTCGTGGGTGTGGATGTCGAATGTCTGTCCGTGGAACGAGCGCATCTGCAAGTATTCGAGGATAAAGTGGTGAGAGGTATGTTTTTTGTTGATGGTGTATTTCACGGAGAAAGCATAACCCACGTTCATTTTCAATTGTTTGTTATAGGGGTTTGCTCCATCCTGCGGAATACTCTTGTCGGGACGTGTGGCTACATCCTCGTAGGTAGTACCCGCGACCATTGGTGTGTAGCGGTCACCTCCCATCAGGGTGAGCCTTCCGTTGAGTCCCAACATGTTCTTGCGGGCTTTTCCCACCATCCATTCCTTACCACCAAGGATGTTCGTAATCCAGCCTCTGTCGTGGCGAGAATGATGCCACTCCCCCTGTGCATCACGATATTCCGACTTGAAGAGTGTGGCTGTAAGCATGCCGTAAAACCCATCCTTCAGATAACGTTCCAGCGTCAAGTCAATGCCGTAATTGCGGCCCACGCCCTCGTTCACCAGTGCCCTGTCTTGATAGAACAGGCTGTGGTTCAAAATGGAATAGGTAGTACCGTTCTCCACTGGCACATCGAAGAGCCACTGCCAATAAGGCTCTATTTTCAGCATGGCATTCTCGCCCAGACGTTGGGCAAACGATGCCGAGATGTGATGAGAACGGGTGAGACCGAGGTCTCTGTTGGGATTGCGACCTGTCATCGTCACGAAATAAGTGTCAGTACTCTCCTTACGGCTGTTGAGTGCATATGCCAACGAAAGGGTGCTCGATGGGGATGTCTTGTACTGTATGCTGACACGAGGCTCCACCAAGCACTGGTTATTGAGATGAAACCACATCACATTGAGACCTGCCACAGCAGAAAATCGGTTGCTCAACGACACCTTATGATTGGTGTAGAAACGGGTGAGACCAGTATTGCCCTTTGATTCATAGACACGATACAGGGGGCCTCCCACTTCTTTGATATAATCCAGCCATGTGTGGAAATTAAGATACTGGTGTTCAATACCATTCTGCATGGTGTAGCGCGACGAAAACTTATGCTGATGATGGGTACCGGCAATGACATTCCACTGGGAGCCATGCCCTGCCATGTTAGGCATACGCTTCATCTGCTCATTATAGTCGTTTGTGGTCAGTTTTCTGTAAGCACCCGTAAAAGCCACATTGGTGCGTAGTGTACCGCCCGTCTTGAAGCGATAGGTGTGATTTAGTCCGAAAGCACAACTACGTTGGCGTGACCATGAGTCGTTGGAGTCCCACAGGGTCTCCCACTCCGACACATCTGGCACTTTATTCTCGTAGGTGTCGATAAGACCGGTGAACCACACGGCAAACGTGCCAGCCTTTCTGGTGGGCATGTTCAGTTTGAAACTCAAGTCCTGATAGTCGAGCGTCTCATTGTCCATATTGATGGCATGGAGTTTCTTGGCAATCTCAAGAAAACTGTATCTGTAATTAACCAGATATGAGGCTTTAGAATTCTTGCCCAAAGGTCCTTCCGAGGCAAAATCCACACCTAACGTACCCACCTGCACAGCATGCTCATACCTGATATTGTTACCCACACGCATCTTCATGTCGAAGGCTCCAGAGAGGGCATTGCCAAACTCGGCAGGCATGGCACCAGTCAGGAAGTCGCTATTGGCCAGCACAGTTCCGTTGAGCGAAGTAAAGATACCTCCTCCTGCCTCCACAATCTCGGCAAAGTGGTTGGGATTGTTCACCTCCACACCTTCCACACGCCACTGCAACATCTGGGGCGAGTTGCCATGAATGGAGATACCATTGGTGGCTCCACCCGTAGCCACACCTGCAAACATCGATGCCGTGCGGGCAGGATCTGCCATGCCGCCAGCATAGCGGCTGGCTTCTTCTACACTGAACATACGAGCACCCACTTGAGCCATCTCGTTGAGCGGCAACTGCTTATTCACACGTGGCGTCACCACCACCTCACCAAGTTCTGCGATATTTTCACGCATTCTCAATGTGAGCACCAGTTCTTTGCCAGAGGTCACCATTTGTTCCTTTAGCAGCACAGGTTCGTAACCAATATAGGTGGCACGGACAGAGTGCCTTCCTACGGGTACATTGTTCACGACAAAGTTGCCCTCTTCGTCAGAGACTGCAACTATCGATGTACCGTTCTCAACCGTAATCTTCACGCCTATCATTGGCTCGCCCGAAGCCACATCACACACCTGTCCTCGAATAGTCTGGACAGCCTCATTGGTCTGTGCCACCGCCACAACAGGAAATAGCAGCATCGTGAAAGCGGCACCCAAAAACAATCTTCTCATTTTCTTTTTTAATAAACAGTTTGGATTTAGGAGTTTCACTCCCTTGAAGTTTAGTATTCAATACTATTAACGTATAAGGAGAGTGATTATTGCCATCACTCCGCCTTTTTCCCTGATCAACTCATGAAGCCGTACTATCCGCCACAGGCGAAAGCAAATGGGAGGTCTGCACCCACTCGGCGTCACGATGTTCGTAAGTGCTCACATCGACATAACTACAGCGGCGGTGATTGTCAATAAATTCATCATACTGATTTTTTTTAAGTGAAACATTGCGTTGACTTTTTCGAGTGCAAAGGTACTGCCATCATGAACCCACTTGCAAATTTTTGGGATATTCGGCAGGAATTTGTGACGAATGACATAAAAATTCCCAATTCTTTCTTACCTTTGCCAGCCGTATGACACAAGGACAAAAAGAAATCATCAACATCCGCACCATCAGTTGCGCCTTCACGGTGCTTGCCCTTGCCATCTTCAAGCCCTTCGGATTTGAAGTGTGGCAATGGGAGCATTGTGCCCATCTGCTGGCCATATTTGCGATGGGCTTGGTGAGTTGCATCGTGACGGAAGGCATTCTGAAGTATCTGGTCAGAATGCCACGCTCCACAGAACGGGGCGTCAACTACATCATCCGGCGCAACCTCTGGTTCCAGTGCATCAACACCCCTCTTGTTGCCCTGATGATATGCCTCTACCGCCATTTTGTGCTGAGCAGACTCACAGAAGAAAATCTGATTTCGGTGAGCAACTATCTGGAGACTCTCCTCATCATCGCCTTCTGTTCGTTCGCCATCGGGCTGTACTGGCGTTTCAAGTTCCGCAGCCGTTATCTGGCAGCCGAACTGGAAGAAACAAGAATGATGAATGAACAACTGCAACGGTTTCAACAATCGAGTTCAGACCTGAACCCTACCTCTGGCGGCCTTCAACTTTCAACCCCAAACTCTCAACTTCATAACCATTCTCTACCATCCGCCGTCACCCTCACAGGTACGACCAACGAGACCTCCACCTTTCTGCTTCCCCATCTTCTCTACATCGAGGCCGTGGGCAACTATGTGAAAGTGTATCATCTGCAGGAGGGACAGATACATGCCGACACGCTTCGTGCCACCTCCAAACAGATGGAAAAAGAATTGGAGACTTATCCCACGATTGTGCGCTGCCACCGTGCCTTTCTGGTCAATCTCAGACAGGTGGAACAAATCGTCTCCAAGGCTGGCACTATGCAGTTGCGCATCCGAAATTGCCACACCTACATCCCCGTGTCGCGCAGCCACCTCACATACGTCAAGGACTCTCTCAAAACCCTTTGACACCCATCGCAGGTTGTTCTTTCCCTCACAAACGAGCCTTGAAAAAGGTTAGTTTTCCATAGGCAGAAGGTGGAAAATGGGTGGAAAATGGGAGGGTAATTAACTGATAATAAAGCAAAAGCGGATGGAAAAGAGTTTTCCACCCGCTTTTGTTGTTCAGGTGCATCAATTGTCGTACCTTTGCCACCGAAAACAAATGAAAACTACAAATGACATGATGACGAAGAAACACTACATTCCTCATTTCTCACTAAACATCTCATTCCTCATTCCTGAAGTGAAGACCATCGCGCAGGATTTTCTCACGATCAAGCAACTTTAACACCTGACTATACACCGGCTGTCCGGTAAAATGACTATCTTTGCTCATGGTTATGATTTGGTTTTGTGGTGAAAGCAAAGATAACCAAAAGGGCTGATACTTCATGTGAGTACCAGCCCTAAATTTATCAAATCATAAAAGTTTTACCGGACAGCAATATTCTTTTATCTTTATTGAGGTTTTGCTGATTTCTCCGGGAAAAAAATATGCACATGAGTGCCGGAAAAACTAGCCTTCGTGTGCCAAATATTAAATCGAATAGATTAATTTTCAAATAGTTGCAAGTGTTCTACATACTATTTGGAAAGTGGTTCTATGTTCCAATGCTGTTTGATTGACTCCAACTCTTTCTTTGTAAGGTATGTGACGGCTCCGTGCTTTGGACTGGTGAAATTTGTAGTCTTCATAACGCCCTCGTTAAAGTGACCCAGATTTTCATAGTTCACAAAATCTGTTGTCTCGCTGAATCCCATATTGCTTGGACGGGCACCATAGACATCGTACATAAGCACATACTTGTCGGTGCCAAGCCGCTTGAAGACATTCGGAGCCTCGGTCGAAACCTTCTCGGGATCAATGCGTCCTGTTTCTATAGGATAACCTGAGTTTATCCTGTCTGAAACTGAATGGAGCACCTTGGCTCCAGAGACATAGAACAGATGGTATTTGTCTCCTACCTTTGTGATATCTCCGTCAAGTCCACCTATGTCAGTTATTCTTACAGGAGTTGTCTCCAGCTTTGTAAAATCATCGTTGGGATATGAGTAATAGAGATGGCATTCCCTGTTGTTGTACCTGATGGTAAAGTAAATCATCATTTTCTTTTCCACCGGGTCATATACCGTCTCCGGTGCCCATGAGCAGTCAATATCTCCAAGTTCCGGAAAGGCTTTGTCAACACGGAAATCTGAATGAGTCCAATGTATGAGGTCGTATGATTTCATAAGGACAAGAGCGCGGTTGTTACCCCATCCGTATTTCTCGGCCGGACGCTCAAATTCTGTATCTCGGTAACCGGCTCGCTGACCGAATATGTGCAGATCAGTCATGGCCAGATAAAAAGCGCCATCCGGCCCTCGAGTTATGTGGGGATCGCGTACACCCTTCTGTTCGGCCAGTTCATAGCCTAAGAACACAGGCTTTCCATTATTAATGTCTGTAAAGGTATAACCGTCGTTGCTTATTGCCATATAGGCAGACTGGTCCTGATCCTTGAAATAGACCAGCAGATACCCGCACAAATCATCCTCATTGAATGGGATTGAGGGCTTATCCAACTTGGTTACAATTTCAATTCCAGTACTTTCTACATCATTCTGAGCATTGCCGTTTACCAAACAGACCGCACCCAACAGGAAAAGCAAAAAACATTTCTTCATTCGTAAAGTAGTTATATGTGAACCACCCCTAGAGGCAGTTCTGTTAAACATTCATTTTATACAGACAGACAAAAGAATAGCAGGTACCTGGATGGAACTTGCGACACACATCAGGCATTGTATGTAAAAACGACCAAGTGAAATAGGAACTTTCATTCGCGTGCTCGAAGCGACAGTCATTGCCTCTCGGTCGTCTGGACCAATTTCATATTCGGGCTTGGAGTCCCAGAAAAAACCGGCCTCAGGATCATCCGCGTCTTTGTCAGACGCTTGCCAAAGAGGCCTCGGGGATGTCCACTCCGAGATTCTTCAATATATCGAGATGATATTTGATGCGGACCTTCTTCCTCCTCTCATCAACATATCCGCAGCCAAGTTCGCTGTAAACGGTCTGATTCTTCAAGACATGGTATACAATGGTGAGTAGCTCACGCGCTGTGGCTACCAGGGCTCTCTTCTTGCCCCGACGTGCTGCCAGTCTTCTGTATCTCTCGCTTATGAACGTATCCTTGGTGCGGCTCGCCGCCCAGGCGCATTCCGTGATTATCGCCTTCGTCGCCTTGTTGCCGTGGTTGACGTGCGAGCTTTTTTTTACCGGCACTCTCGTTGTTGCCGGGACTCACACCTGACCATGACGCAAGGTTGGCGGCAGTCGGAAACACTTCCATGTCAACGCCGATTTCTGCAATCAGTTCCTTGGCTCCGGTCCTGTCTATCCCAGGTATCGTACAAAGACGCTCGATATCGGCCTGAACAGACAAGCAGCGGCGGTCTATCTCTGCCTCAAGGAGGGATATCTCTTTCTCAAGGCTCGATATGCTGCGACGGATTGACTGGAGCATGAACTTGTGATGCTCTGTGAAACAGCCCTCGACAGCATCATGGATTTCTTCCTTGGTGCTCTGAAGACGACCGTGAGTGCACAGGGAGGTGAGATAGTCCGGATCCGTTCGGCCGGCCAGTATCTCATCTATTATCTTCGTGCACGTGACGCCGTTCACGTTGCTGAATACGCTCGACAGCTTCAGGTTCGCATCCTCAAGCACTTTCAGCATCCTGTTCTTTTCCGCCGTCACGTCCTCAACCTTCCTGCGGCGATATCTTGTCAGGTCGCGAAGATCGCGCTGGGCACGGTCCGGAATGAAGCTGCCCTTCAGAAGACCGGCACGAAGAAGCTTGCATATCCATGCAGAGTCCTTCTTGTCTGTCTTGTGACCGGGTACATACTTGATGTGCTGGGCATTCACCACCAGAAGAGTAAAACCGCCAGGTTCCAGTATGTTGATTACCGGCTTCCAGTACACGCCAGTACTCTCCATCGCAACGTGGGTAACCCCCAATGACAACAGCCATTCTTTCATTTCTGTCAAAGATCGTGTCGTTGAGGAAAACTAGCGCGTCTCACGCGCTATTCCGGTTCCTTCAACTGTGGCCACAATCACCTTCTTGTGTACATCCAGTCCGCAACATCTGTCTACGACCTGGCTGAATTCAATCGTCTTATCCATTGCACTCGCATTTTGATTTGTGGCCGAAAGTTACGGAAATAACTTTTCATTCTCTTTGGCGAGCGCTTGCGGTCATGAGGATTTCATATTAATAAAGTTTGAGTCGTGAATTATACTTTGAAGTGCGACGCACCCCGAACACAAATATAAACTTTTTATTTTCATATTCGATAGGTTGTCATTCTTTTTTGTCTTGGATATTCCAGTATATTTTCTCTTGGTGGAGAATCCGCACTAAATTGACCCCCTCAATCCGCACCTAATTGACCCCCTTTGTCTTTCCCTGAAAAAAGTTGACTCGTAAAGCACGAGTTAACGATGTTTATTTATCAAACGAAGAAGCGCGAACTGTACTATGAGCGGGTCATAGCGCTGTATCAACAGACCGGTTATGGGAA
>Ga0256405_10004715_pt1 | contig 24976 bp, 24 predicted proteins | sample RumenRJG_02DNA_FD_189096 | JGI IMG/M metagenome (GOLD analysis project Ga0256405, IMG submission 189096) | Bovine rumen microbial communities from Lethbridge, Alberta, Canada - RJG_02 | ecosystem: Host-associated > Mammals > Digestive system > Stomach > Rumen | place: Canada: Alberta... | reverse complement strand
TCAACAAGCTGACGCTGAGATTGGGGAAGAGGAGGCTGATCCTGATCGCCTTCGTGATCTTCACCGTCAGCTTCCTGTACACGGCGGCCTTCGGAGACGCGCTTCCCATTCCCCCGACGGTCCAGGGGTATCTGCTCTGCGTGCTGGCCTCTCCCGCCATGGCCATCTTCGGCATCCTGCCCCAGGCCGTGGTGGCGGACATTGCCGAATGCGACGCCATCGAGACGAAGGAGAACCGCGCGGGCATGTTCTACGCGGCACGGACCTTCGCCTTCAAGCTGGGTCAGTCCGTGGCCATGCTGCTGGTGACGGCCTTCGCCACCATCGGCGCGGAAACCGGCCTCGGCTACCGGATCACGGCCCTTGCGGCGGCGGCTGTCTGCGTCCTCGGCGGCGTGCTGTTCTTCTTCTACAACGAAAAGAAGATTTACGCGAGGATTCTGAACAGGAAATAAGCCCGGACAGGACAAACAGATCCCCCGGTGTCTTCTTCAAGGAAGACGCCGGGGGGATTTTTATAACGGGGAATGGATATGGGGTTCAGCCGTGCCTTACCGCACCGAGCTCTGGAAGGCCACGGCCTTGCCGAGGATGCGGACCTCCTCCAGCTCCAGGCCGATATACACGAAGGGCTCGTACCGGGCGTTCTCCGGGGCCAGCACCAGCTTGTTCCGCTCGGGATAATAGTAAACGCGCTTGAGGGTCGCCTCGCCGCCGATGATCACCGCCGCGATGTCGCCGTTCTCCACCATGGGCACCTGCTTGATGAACACCAGATCCCCGTCGCAGATCCGCGCGCCCACCATGCTGTCTCCCTTGGCCCGGAGGCAGAAGTCCGCGTCGATGTCGCTCATGACGTCCACGAAGCTCTCCCGGTCCTCGTCGGCGAAAATGGGTTCCCCGCAGGCGATGTCGCCCAGCATGGGATACCGTCTGCGGCCTGTGGACAGGAAGCCGGCCCGTTCGCCGTCGGTGGGGGATACCGTGGGCAGGGTGGGATTGCGGAATTCCTCGCCGGCCAGCAGATAGTCCAGGGTGACGCTGAAATACGCCGCCAGCTTCTTGGCCGTGTCGAGATCGGGATTGGTGCGGCCGGTCTCCCACTGGCTGATGGCGGTCTGATGGACGCCCAGGGTCTCCGCCAGCTTCACCTGGGAGATGCCCTTCTCCTTGCGCAGCTGCTTGATTCTGTTCATATATGTGGTTCCCTTCTTGAAATAATGAGCGCGGATGATACCTATATTATATTAGAAAACCTCTTTTGAATCAAGGGGTTTCGGAAAAAAGTTTTAAACTTTTTTTGAATATTTTTTCAGAGCAACGACGGCCGCGCTTGACAGGGGAGGGAAGGGCTGATATAATGAAACCGCAGGCATCCGCGGGGATCCGCGCCGCTTTGGAGCGTCCCCGCGCTTTGATAATTTATCAATACGGACACGGAGGCCGTCATGCTGATCAGAAACGGAACGATATACGACGCCGTACACCGGGAGCCATACCGCGCGGACATCCGGACCGCGGACGGGAAGATCGCGGAAATAGGCCCGGGCCTGACCCCCACGGACGGGGAGGAGATCCTTGAGGCGGAGGGCCTGCGGGTCTATCCCGGCCTGGTGGACGCCCACAGCCACATCGGTCTGGACGACTACGGGATCGGACAGCCCGGGCAGGACTACAACGAATACAACGATCCCGTGACGCCCCAATTGAGGGCGGTGGACAGCTTCTATCCAGGCGACCTGGCGATTCCCCAGGCGCTGGCGGCGGGCGTCACCACGGTCTGCGCGGGTCCCGGGTCCTCCAACGTGCTGGGCGGGACCTTCCTGGCGGTGAAGCTCTTCGGGAACTGCGTGGACGACATGGTGATCCGGGAGGCGGCGGCCATGAAGTGCGCGTTCGGCGAGAATCCGAAGCGGTGCTACGCCTCAAAGGGAGTGGCCGCCCGGATGACCGTGGCCGCGAAGCTGAGGGAGACTCTCTTCAAGGCCCGGGAATACATGCAGAAGGTCGACGCGGCGGGGGACGATCCCTCGAAGAGGCCGGGCTTCGACATGAAGTACGAGGCCATGCTCCCGGTCCTGCGGGGAGAGATCCCGCTGAAGGCCCACGCCCACCGGTCCGACGACATCTGCACCGCCATCCGTATCGCGAAGGAGTTCGGCGTGAAGCTCACCATTGAGCACTGCACCGAGGGCCATCTGATCGTGGACGAGCTGGTGCGGGCGGGGTATCCCGTGGCGGTGGGTCCGTCCCTGTCCTCCGCCTCGAAATCCGAGCTGCTGTACAAGACCTTCGAGACGCCCGGCATTCTGGCGAAAGCGGGGCTCCAGGTCAGCATCATCACGGACGCGCCGGTGATCCCTCAGGAGTATCTGCCGCTCTGCGCGGGTCTGGCGGTGAAGGCGGGCATGGATCCCTTCGACGCCCTGCGGGCCATTACGATCAATCCGGCGAAGCACATCGGCGTGGAGGACCGGGTGGGCTCCCTCGAGGTTGGCAAGGACGCGGATCTGGTTCTAGCCGGGGGCGACATCATGGATTCCGCCACCCGGGTGAAGGCTGTCCTCACCGACGGCGTCGTCCGCGTGTCCGCCGGGATCTGAAAACGGAATCTTCACTGAAAAAAACGATATATAAATAACCGCCGTCCGGACTTCACAAAAAAAGTCCCGGACGGCGGTTCGCTCTGCCGGTAGCGGGGGTCGAACCCGCACGCCTTGCGGCAACGGATTTTGAATCCGCCTCGTCTGCCAATTCCAACATACCGGCGTCCCGCTTATTATACAGGATTCCGCGCCGGATTGCAAGAGCTTTTCCCGATTTTTTCATCCCCGTTTTCTTCCGGAGAATTTCGCCCAAACGCTTGCAAATCCCCGCCCGATTCCGTATAATGGAATCACCACCGATCATCGGACACGAAAGGACATTCCCATGCTTCTCTCCACTCAGACCGACAATCTCTTCCGCCGCTTCGGACCCGACGAGGGGATCCGCCTCTTCGCCGAAGCCGGTTACGACGCCATCGATTACTCCATGTTCGAGATGACCTCGGACGACTGCCCCCTGAATACCGCCGATCCCGAGAAATTCGGGCTTGAGCTGCGGAAGAAGGCGGAGGCCGCCGGACTCCGGTTCAACCAGGCCCACGCGCCCTTCCCCTGCTGGCGGAACGGCGACGAGGCCTACAACGCCAAAATGCCCGCCCGGGTCGCCCAGTCCATCCGCATCGCCGGCGTGCTGGGAGCGAAGGCCATCGTGGTGCATCCCATCGCCTACGTGAAGCAGGGGGAGGAACAGAAGAAGGTCAACTTCGAGTTCTACCGGTCCCTGGAGCCCGTAGCGCTGGAGTACGGCATCAAAATCGCCCTGGAGAACATGTGGGGCTACGACGGCCGCCGGAACTACATCATCCCCAACGTCTGCTCCTTCGGGGCGGATCTGGCGGACTACTACGACGGGCTGAACAATCCCGCTGCCTATACCGTCTGCCTGGACCTGGGCCACTGCGGCCTCGTGGGCGAGGAACCGGACGACGCCGTCCGCGCGCTGGGGAAGGACCGCCTGGGCGCTCTCCACGTCCACGACAACACCTACAAGGCGGACAACCACACCGTTCCCTACGACTACGGCATGAAGATGAACTGGGACGCCATCACAAAAGCGCTCGGTGAGATCGACTATCAGGGGGACTTCACCTTCGAGGCGGACGCCTTCCTGGGACGGTTCGACGCGGACACCGTGCCCGAGGCGGTGAAGTTCATGGCGGGAATCGGACGCCGGCTTATGGCGAAGATCGACGCGGCCCGTCCGAAGGCCTGAGCCCATGAGGAAGAAGCCTGACAAAAAGGCCGCCGCCATCGCCCGTCTCATCGAGAACGTGGCGGACGCGGGAGGTCCCATGGAGGCGGCGAAGGTGGTGGACGACCGCGCCTACCGCCGGGGCGTGCGGGACGGAAAGCGGGTCCAGCGTTCAAAGGATGTGCCCGTGATGCTGATCGCCTCGGGAGCCGCTGCCGTTCTGGCCCAGATCCCCCATCTGCTCCTTTTCCTCAGCCGGAGGAAGAAGGAGAAGGAGGCCCGGGAGAGGGAGGAGGCCGCCCGTCAGAATGCCCGGCTGGAGGAGATCCGCTCGGGACTCGAGGAGCGGCTGAAAAAGGAATAAGGAAAAGGGGTCTGTCGCATTAACTCCACGAGAAGGAGAAATGCGACAGCCCTGTTGTGATTCAAAAGTGTTCGTTCTTCTTTTTCTCCTTTATCGAGGAGCTGCGCATAAATGCGCAAAAAGAAGCAAAAAGAGGAACTCCTTTGACGTCCTGGGTGTTCCGGAACTCTGCCGGGTTTCATCGTAGATGAAACCCATGCGGGTCAGGGCGCCGCCCCGACACCTGGGGAGCTGCGCATCCCCCGCGACCTTTTTGGAAAAGGTCGATCAAAACTTTCAGACTGTTTTGTGACAGCCGTTTCTTTTTCGGGGCCATATCGGATGGGCCTTATTCCTCCGGGGAATCCGTCTCCTCCAGCGTGTAGATCACGGGCTCGTCGTCTGTTTCCAGCTCCGGCATGTCCTTCGGGAGGATGCCGGTGAGGAAGTTCTCCAGAATACCGGCGGTGGTCTTGTCGGTGCCCTTCAGCACGTTCATGGCGTTCTTGCGGGTCTTGGTGTCCGCGGCGCGGTAGGCCTCCACCAGCTTCTTCTCCGTGGCGGTCAGCTTGACGGACGTGGTGGAAGCGGTCGATGAGGTCTTTTTCTTCGCCGACGAGGCGGTTGTGGTGGTCGTCGTCTTTCCGGACGCTCCGGAGGGCGCCTCCAGCAGGGATTTCTGGGTGACGCCGGTGATTTTGGCGATGCTCTTGAGCTGTTCCTTGGTCAGCTCCTTTTCGCCGCGCTCCGCCTTGCTGATGTCGGAGGCGGTGAGGCCCTTGATCTTGGACGCGAGGGCGGTCTGGGTCAGTCCTGCGGCGGTGCGGGCTTCCTTGATGAGGTCGCCGACTTTTTTCTTGGCTGCCATAGCTTCCTCCGTGATAAAATGATGGATTCTCGTTGTTTCTGCTCCCATTGTACCCGGAAACGGCTGCTTTGTCAAGGAAAAACGCGGGAAAAGCGGAAAAATCACGTCTCCCCGGCGATGATGTCGGAGAGCGCGCAGGGAGGGAACTCCGACAGAGCCGGGTGGCCGGTCAGGGTCCGGACGATCCGCCAGCCCATGGCACTGTGGACGGCGTTCTCCGGAATGGGGCGGCATCCCAGATCCAGATAGACCTTCACGGCCAGCCAGGTGTTGGTCTGGGTGGGGACCACCGCGCGGTCGTACCCCAGAGCCCGCATGATCCGGAAGGCTTCGGCGATCAGGGGCTTCGACAGACCGCGGCCCTGATACTCCCGCCGGACGGATACCCAGTGGAGCCAGGCCGAGCCGGAGCGGTCCCGCCCGAAGACGTCGTACATGGCGCAGGCGGTGGCGGCCTTCTCCCCGTTTTCCGCCTCGATGAAGATCATCCGCCCGGGCAGCTCGGATTCGCGGCTGCCGTAATACCGTTCCCAGGCCTCTTCGCCTTCCTCGAAGGAGCCGAACTCCCGGGCGCTCTGCTCGATGCGGATCCATTCGTCCCGGTCCCCCGGCCTGTACCGGACGAAGCGGTACCCCGGCGGCAGGATATACTCCGGCAGATTGTCCAGGGACCGGGTGAGCATCAGCTCCCAGTGGGCGATGCGCGGATCGTTGTTGTCAAAGTCCATGGGATCTCTCCTCTCAGCTCCCGTCCCAGCCGGACAGGTACAGGTCCACGCGGCCGTTTTCGTCAAAATGGACCCCCTCGGCCGTGAGCAGCTTTTTCTGGGTGTCCTTCTCCCACACGTCGAAGGCCGGGCAGGTGCCGCCGAACCGGTTCACCACCCGATGGCAGGGAACGGAGGGATCCCGGCAGGCCGCCATGGCGAAGCCCACGGTCCGTGCTCCACGGGGCATACCCAGCAGAAAGGCGATCTGCCCGTAGGTAGCGGCTTTTCCTTCCGGGATCCTGCGGACCAGGGCGTATATGCGTTCATAGAGCTCGGACGCCACGGCGCGCCTCCTCTTCGGTGATATTGTCTCCATTATACCGGATTCGAGAACGTTCGTCAAGCGGGGCGGGGAAGATGAGGCCCATTGTTGACAGACAGAGCGAAATATGATATGATGTCTGTGTTCATTCAGCTCGTCAACCATTTGGAACGCTGTACAGAAAGGAATCGACCATGAAACGAAGAATCACAGCGACTGCCCTGACTGCCGTCCTGCTCCTCGCCTCCCTCGCCTCCTGCGCCGGAAAGACGCCGGACACGCTCCCCTCCTCCGCCGACGGAGAGACCGCGCCGGCTGATGCCGTTCAGAACGCCGCGGTCCCGGAGGAGGAAGAGGAGGAGCGCCTTTCCAGCTCCGTTCCGGCGGATCTGGACCTCGGGGGCATGGAGATCCGCACCCTCTGCTTCGCCGCAAGGGAAGGGTTCACCGTGGCCGCGGAGGAGCTGAACGGGGAGACGCTCAACGACGCCATCTACACCGCCAACCGGCAGACGGAGGAGGAGCTGGATTTCTCCTACCGCTTCCTCGAGAACGGCGGCATCGAGACCACGGACCTCGAGAACGCCTTCGCCGCCGGGGACGACAGCTGGGAGCTGGTCTACGGCACCCAATGGAAGGTCGCCCAGCTGGTGCCCCGCCATGTGCTGGCCAACCTGAATCCCGCGGCGGGCGGGTATATCGATCTGGAAAAGCCCTGGTGGTACGACGGGTACATCGGGGAGTGTGAAGCGGACGGGGAGCACACCTTCCTTCTGGCCGGGGACGCCGCGCCCAGCGTGTTCCGCCGCTCCACCATGCTGGTGATGAACACCGATCTTCTGCGGGACATGGGCGGAGACGTGAACGAGGTCTACGACACGGTGCTGGCCGGGGACTGGACCGTGGACCGGTTCTCCGACATGGTGAGCCGGGGATACCGGGATCTCAACGGCAACGGCAGCCGGGACACGGACGACGCCTACGGCTTCGCCACCTGGACCAGCAGCGACCTGGACCACTTCATGGCGGCCTCCGGCGTCCGGGGATGCTCCCGGGATGCGGAGGGTGTGCCCTTCATTACCTTCAACAACGAGAGAACCGTGAAGTTCGTTGAGCTGTTCAACGACTTCTTCTGGGCCAATCCGGGCACGTACTACGCGGAGAACGCTCCCACCACGGAGATGTTTTCCGCCGGGAACATTCTGTTCCTCTGCGAGAAGTTCGACCGGCTGGACCTGATCCGGGACGTGCAGGCGGACTACACGGTGATCCCTCTGCCGAAGCTGGACGAGTCGGTCCCCTCCTACGGCTCCCTGGTCCACGATGACGCCCACATCCTCTGCGTGCCCGCCGTATGCCAAAGCATCGTTCCGGCCACCGCCGTCATGGAGAGAATGGCGTACCACTACTACTACGACGTCATGCCGCGGTACTACGAGATCATCCTCAAGAGCAAGTACCGCCGGGATTCCTCCGAGGCCGCTTCCCGGATCATCGACATCATCCACGACGGCATGACCACGGACTTCGCGTACATCTACAATTACGGCCTGTCCAACATGATGTGCTCCGTGCGGGACCTGATCGGCATCTCGAAGAGCTCGGACTTCGCGTCGGAATTCGCCCGGAACGAGAAGGCCTACAACAAGACCTTCGGAAAGCTGGTAGCCGCCATTCGGGAGGAAGGATGACCCGCCGTCCCGGAGAAAGGATGCCCCCGCCATCCCGAATAAAGGATGCCCCCGCCGTCCTGGAAAAAGGATGCCCCCGCCATCCCGAATAAAGGATGGCGGGGAAGGACTCCACAAAAGCAAAAAAGACAACGAGAAAAACCCGCGGGGGAGGGATCCCTTACGGGTTTTGTGCTCCGGAGAAGGAGAGATTTGAACTCTCGCGCCGGTTATCCCGACCTACACCCTTAGCAGGGGCGCCTCTTCGGCCTCTTGAGTACTTCTCCGTATCAAGTGAGCGCCATACGGCGGCAGGCGCGGCTTTGTCATCACACCATGCCCGATTATTATACTACCCCGGAGCCTCTTTGTCAAGGGCCGGAGGAGAAAAAATAAAAAAATTGCGAATCCCGCTTCCGCCCCGTTGACATTCCCCGGGAAATGGGTTACAATAGATACAATCCCAAGCTGTGCGCAGAGAGCTTTCCCTGCGCCGGCGGAGTCATCACGAAAGGCATGGAACACTATGGACACCAAGAGAAAAACCGAACTCCAGGAGATCGCCCGGCAGATCCGCGTCGGCATCATCGACGCAGTCTATTCGGCGAAGAGCGGCCATCCCGGCGGATCCTTATCCATCGCGGACGTCCTCACCTATCTTTATTTTGAAGAGCTGAACATCGACCCGAAGAATCCGGACTGGGAGGGCCGCGACCGCCTCGTGCTGTCCAAGGGCCACTGCGCACCCGGTCTTTATTCCGCCCTCGCCCACCGCGGATACTTCCCGGTGGAGGACCTGAAGACCTTCCGCAAGACCTCCTCCTACCTCCAGGGCCATCCCGATATGAAGCACACACCCGGCGTGGACATGACCTCCGGCTCTCTGGGCCAGGGCGCGTCCACCTCCTGCGGCATGGCGCTGGCCAATAAGCTGGACAAGACCTCCGTCCGCGTTTACGCCATCCTGGGCGACGGTGAGACCGAGGAAGGCCAGGTCTGGGAAGCCGCCATGTTCGCCGGCCACTACAAGCTCTCCAACCTCTGCTGGCTGGTGGACTTCAACGGCCTGCAGATCGACGGACCCATCGCCGAGGTCATGAATCCCACTCCCTATCCGGAGAAGTTCTCCGCGTTCGGCTGGAACGTGATCGAGTGCGACGCCCACGACTTCGACTCCATCGAGGCCGCGTACAAGGCCGCCAGAGCCTGCACCGACAAGCCCTCCGTCATCATCTCCCACTCCATCAAGGGCAAGGGCGTCTCCTACATGGAGAACAACGTGTCCTGGCACGGCGCGGCACCCAACGACGAGCAGTACGAGCAGGCCATGAAGGACCTGGGCGAAAGATAAACCGACAATCTATATCAATACAGTAAGGATCCGATTCAGACGGGGATCGGGCACACCGGTCCCGGAAGGAGGCTTCTCATGGAACAGTTTCCCAGAACCTCGGTCGGCGGCATGAGTCTGCCGAGAATGCTCATCGGAACCAACTGGCTGCTGGGCTGGAGCCACACCGGAGCCGCCGCGGACGCCGCCATCCGGGAGAAGTTCGCAAAGCCCGCGGACTTCTATCCCGTCATTTCGGCCTTCCTCGCGGCGGGCGTGGATGCCGTCATGGCTCCCATCAGCACCACCCCCATCGCTCAGGAGGCCATCGACTACGCGGAGCAGAAGGCAGGGCGGAAGATCATCCGCATCGACACCCCCGCCATGAACGTGGACGACACCCCCGAGGGACGGCGCGAAGCGGAGCGGACGGTGAAGCACAGCCGGGAGATCGGCTCCGACTTCTGCCTCATCCACCACACCAGCGTGGAGCAATTGGTCAACAAGAACCTCCGGGCGATCCCGCGGCTCCCCGACTACCTCTCCATGATCCGGAGCGAGGGCATGCTCCCCGGCCTCTCCGCCCACATGCCCGAGGTGGTCCAGTACACCGACTGGAATGAATACGACGTGGAGACCTACATCCAGATCTTCAACTGCATGGGCTTTCTGATGCAGGTGGAGGTGGAGAACGTGGCCCGGATCATTCACGCGGCGAAGCACCCGGTCATGACCATCAAGCCCATGGCGGCGGGACGGTGCACTCCCTACGTGGGACTGACCTTCTCCTGGAACGCCGTCCGGGACTGCGACATGGTCACGGTGGGAACCAACAGCGAGCGGGAGGCTCTGGAGGACATCGAGATTTCCATGGCAGCCCTGGAGCACAGGTTCCCCGATCTGGAGGCCCGGTCCAGCCCCTTCCGGCAGGCCGTGCTGGGACACATGGACTGAAATATACGGCTTAACTGAAACGCAGATACACGAAAGGATACAGATACAATGGCAGACAAGATCGCAACGCGCGAGGCCTACGGAAAGGCACTTGCGGAATTCGGCGCAATCTACGACAATCTGGTGGTGCTGGACGCGGACCGGGCGGCGGCCACCGAGACCGGAACCTTCAAGAAGGCGTTTCCGGACCGCTTCTTCGACTGCGGCATCGCGGAGAACAACATGATCTGCGTGGCGACGGGCATGTCCCTCTGCGGCAAGATCCCCTTCGCCTCCTCCTTCGCCATGTTCGCGGCGGGACGCTCCTTCGAGCAGATCCGCAACTCCATCGGCTATCCCCACAACAACGTGAAGATCGGCGCCACCCACGCGGGCATCACCGTGGGCGAGGACGGCGCGACCCATCAGTGCTGCGAGGACATCGCCCTCATGCGCACCATCCCGGGCATGGTCATCATCAATCCCGCGGACGCGGCGGAAGCCAGACTGGCCGTGAAGGCCGCCATCGAGTACAAGGGCCCGGTTTACCTCCGCTTCGGCAGAATGGCCGTTCCGGTCCTCTTCGACGACAGCTATGAGTTTAAGATCGGCAAGGGCGTGAAGATGGCCGACGGCACGGACGTCTCCCTCATCGCCACCGGCATCGAGGTGGAGCAGGCCCTGGCGGCGAGAGAGCTGCTGGCGGCCGAGGGCATTTCCGCCTCCGTGGTGAACATTTCCACCATCAAGCCCCTGGACGAGGAGCTGGTCGTGGCGGAGGCCGAGAAGTGCGGCGCCGTCGTCACCTGCGAGGAGCACACCGTCATCGGCGGCCTGGGCGGCGCGGTCTGCGAATGCCTCGCCGAAAAGCGTCCGACGCCCGTGCTCCGGGTCGGCATCAACGACGAATTCGGCCGGTCCGGTCCCGCCAAGGAGCTGGTGTCCTACTACCATCTGGACGCCGCCTCCATCGCGGAAAAGGCCAAGGCGGCCATCGCGCTGAAAAAATAAAAAAGCATAGTGTTTGTGCTGGAAGAAAAGGGGAATTCTATCCTCATTTCTTCCAGCTTTTTGAACATAGACACCCAGAATTGTACCGGAGGCCATATGAAACTGATTGTCGTTTTGCTTTGCTTAATAGTTCTTATGGTATTAGCTTGGTCTATAATTAAGAAATGTTATGCAAATCAGAAGATCAATCTAACCAAGTTGAGTTCGAAACAAATCGGAAAGATTATATACGAATATGCATTGTCAATTGAAAGCAAGAAATATGCTTTGGATGGGAAAGATGTGTTTACAAAAAAAGGAGAGTACAGAAGTGATTTCTTGAAAAGAGTGAACTCAAGATACTCCGAATTGAGTCATGTGATTGCTCCGAATGGTGATTTTTCAGGCAGTTTCCTGGATTTTTCTCTATCCCACTACATTTTTGTGAGGAGAAAAGATATTCCTTCTGTCATATCAGATTACATAGTTAAAATTGAAAATGACCGGAAACATATGCATGATCAAATGTTGCGCACACATCCATTTATGACTGTAGGACAGTTTATGGATTTTCGGAAACAAGAAAGTGGAGATTCAGTCGGAGTTTATGTGATTTACAATCAATCAAAAGACAAGTATTATGTTGGACAAGCAAAGCGGTTGCTCTTTCGCGTAAATCAACACTTTACCGGACATGGTAACGGTGATGTGTATGCTGATTATGTGTATGGTGACAAGTTTCTGCTGCAAATGATTCCTCTCTCAGGCAGTGGGTTTACAGATATTGATGAGATGGAGCGCGTTATGATCGATAGATACGATGCGTATAGTAAGGGGTATAACAAAACAGTTGGAAACAAATAATGGCAGGCATCACTATACTTTCGCAATTCTCTGTTTAGCATTACAATCAGAAGGAGACATTACACCATGAAAAAAGCGGTACTTCTCGGCGATTCCATCCGGCTCATCGGCTACGGACCGAAGGTGCCCGCCCTGCTGGAGGATGTGTGCGAGGTCTGGCAGCCCCAGGACAACGGACGCTACTCCACCTTCACCCTCCACAGCATCATGCACTACTGGCGGGAGGACATCCGGGATTCGGACGTGATCCACTGGAACAACGGACTCTGGGACGTGCAGATCGGAACGGACGGCAAGCCGCTGACGGCGCTTCCCGACTACGTGAACACCATGAGCCGCATCGCGGACATCCTCCTTGCCAACGCAAGGAAGGTGATTTTCGCCACCACCACCCCCGTGACCGCCGTCCATCCGGACATCTCGAACACGGACATCGACCGATACAACGCGGCCCTCGTTCCCGTGCTCCGGGAAAAGGGCGTCCTCATCCACGACCTGCACGGGCTGATCGCGGCGGACATCGGCCGGTTCGTGCGGAAGGACGACAATATCCACCTGACCGAGGAGGGCAACGAGACCGCGGCCCGGGCCGTTGCGGAAATCCTGCGTCGGGCGCTGTCGGACGAATAATCCGCGGCCTCCGTCTTGTAATGAATGGGAAAATATGGTATAATGCGTCAGAACCGGGCGGCACTGTGCGGCTTTTGATGAATCCTGCGCCGGTTCGGGATCCTGCCCGGCTCTTTCTGCTGGAGATCTTCAAGGAAATGCGGTGCTGATCATGAAAAAGCACATGAAAGCGCTCCTCTGCCTGACGCTGTGCCTCGGTCTGCTCCTGTCCGTTCCCGGATGCCGGGAAGAAGCCCCGGTCGATATGGAGGCTCCGGTTTCGGAAGCGGAACAGGACGTCCCTCAGACCGACGCTCCGGAGACGGATACCCCGGAGACGGACGCTCCGGAAACGGAGACCGATCCGCCTGAAACCGAACCTCCTGAGAAGGAGACCGAACCGCCGGAGACCGAAGCTCCTGAAACGGAGACCGAAACCGCTCCTCCCGAGACCGAAACAGCCGCTCCCGAAGCGGAAACGGAAGCGGCCGAGACGGAGGAAACGAAGACGCCGGAAACCGAGGCGAAGGCTCCCGAACCGGAAAAGACGGCGAAGCCCGTGGTACGCGGGAGCGGCGCCTATCACTATCTGACGGGGGAGAGCTGTTCCCCGGAGGAGCAGAAGAAGCGGCCCGTCGCCGTGATGCTGAACAATCTGCGGCTCCAGCTGCCCCAGTTCGGTCTGGACGCCGGGCAGATCTTCTTTGAATGCGTGACCGAGGGGTCCATCACCCGGCTGATGATGCTGACCACGGACTACGAGACGCTGGGGACCACGGGCTCCATCCGGTCCTCCCGGGAGATCTTCGCGGATATGGCCGCCGACTTCGACGCCCTCTACGTCCACGCGGGCGGCTCTCCCGGCGCCTACGGGCTCATCGCGTCCCGGGGCATCGACAGCCTGGACGGGGCCAACATGTACCTGCCCTCCACCTATTTCCGGGATCCCTGGCGGTTGAACAACATCGGCTACGAGCACAGCCTCATGACCAACGGGGCGGGCATCGTGTCCGGCATCAAGTTCAAGGGCTACCGGACGGAGTACCGGGACGGGTTCGAGCCGGTGTTCTCCTTCTATGACGAGAAGACGAACCACATCCCGGGCGGTCCCGCGGCGGAGCACGTGCGGGTGTATTCCACGCCCATCCAGACGGTGGACTTTGTCTACGACGCCGCTACGGGACAGTATCTGCGGTACCACTACGGCGGCATGGCCCACAAGGACGGAGCATCCGGCGCGCAGATCGCGGTGAAGAACGTGATCCTTCTGTTCATGGACATCGCCGTGATCCCCGGAGACGAGGCCAGCCGGGTCGCCGTCACGGACACCGGAACCGGGACCGGGTACTACATGACCAACGGACAGCGCACCGACATCGCCTGGTCCAGAAGCGGCCCGAACGACGTGCTGCGCTATACCCTCCCGGACGGGACCCCGCTGACACTGAACGCCGGCAAGACCTTCGTTTGCATCCTGGACAAGTCGGTGCGCGAGAAGGTGGACTTCAACTACAAATGGTGAGCTCCCCGGGCGGGAGACGGAACCGCCGCGGGATTCCCCTCAGAGGGACACGACGTCGTAAAAGGCCTGCTTCAGGCGGAAGTCTCGGCCAATCAGCAGGGGATCGTTCCTCCGGCGGACCGGGAAGCCGTTGAGCCAGGAGACGCCGTCGTGAAGTCCCCAGAACACCACGGTGTCGAGAATGCCCTCCTCCGACAGCGCGAGGAAGAAGCGGAACAGGGCGCGGTATTTCTCCCGGAAGGCCTCCTCCAGCTCCTCCGTCCACACAAGGTCCTCCGCCGGATCGCCCCACCGGTAGCAGGACAGATCCAGCTCCGTGACCTCCAGCCTGAAATCCGGCTTCAGTCGCCGCAGTCCCGCGATTTTCCGGACGTTGCGGCAAAGGGCGTCCATGTCGGTATAAAGGTTCAGGTGCATCTGCAGGCCCACGGCGTCCACGGGGATCCCCCGCCGGAGCAGATCCTCCGCCAGGGAGACCATAGTGTCCGCCTTGGCGTCCGAGGACTCCAGGTTGTAGTCATTGATCACCAGCCGGGCGTCCGGATCCGCTTCCCGGGCGGCGAGAAAGGCGGCGGGAATGTAGTCCTCCCCGGCGATGCGGTACCACTCCGACTGCCTGAGCCCTCCCTCGTCTCTGAGAACCTCGTTGACCACGTCCCAGGTCCCGATGCGGCCCCGGTACCGGGAAACCATGGTCCGGACGTGATCCGTCATGCGGCGGAGCAGGAGCTCCCGGGAGGCAGGACCGTCCCCGTCCCGGAAGAGCCAGCCGGGGACCTGACTGTGCCACACCAGGGTATGTCCCCGGAGGGCGGTCCCGGTTTCCGCTCCGAAGGCGGCGAAGCGGTCCACCCGGTCAAAGACCCAGCGGTCCTCCTCCGGGTGTACGTACAGGGGCTTGGATTCGTTCTCCAGGGTCAGGACCGAGAACTGCTTCCGGATCGCGCGGCAGGCGTCGGTGTCCGGGATCAGGTCCCGGGTGTTGACGGCGGCTCCGATGCGCAGGCGTCCGCGGAAGGCCTCGGAGAGGGACGGCGCGTCCGGGGAATAGGCGGTGAGATTTTGATCCATGGGATGATCCTCCGTATTGGTTTGTTCGTGACTGCAGTATAGCAGATCCGCTCCGTCCCTGTCAAGGGAGCGAGGAGAGGACCTGAAGAAAAGGAGTTTGACATGGAGCTTCTGCCGAAGATCGATATTCACGTGCACGCGGTTCCCGAGGTGCTGGTCCGCCGGGGAAGAGGGGACGGGTATCCTCTGCCCGCCGAGGTCCGGGCCATATACGACGCCTACGGCATCGAGAAGGGCGTGCTCCTTCCGGACGGGTGCTATCCCGAGGGCTCCTCCGACATCTGCTCTCCCCGGGAGGCCCGGGCCATGGTGCGGGACTGGCCGGAGACCTTCGGCTGGTGGTTCGCCCCTCTGTCCTGCGCGGCGGGAGGCAATTCGCCGGATACGGACCTCTCCTGGTATCTGCAGCAGTACCGGGACGCCGGGGCCCGCGGCGTGGGAGAGATCAGCGAGAACCGGTATTTCGACGATCCCATGATGCTGAACCTGTTCCGGCACTGCGAGGCCTGCGGCATGCCGGTGCTGTTCCACATCGGACGGCTGGGCGGCGACTACGGCATCGTGGACGACCTGGGCCTGCCGCGGCTGGAAAAGGTCCTCGGGATGTTCCCGGGGCTGAAGTTCCTGGGCCACTCCCAGAAGTTCTGGGCTGAGATCGGGCAGACGGACGAGGCCTCCCGGGACGGCTATCCCGCGGGGAAGGTGATCCCCGGGCGGGTGCCGGAGCTCATGCGGAAATACCCCAACCTTTGCGGGGATCTGTCCGCGGGCTCCGGATACAACGCCGTCACAAGGGATCCGGGGTTCGGATGGGCGTTTCTCGAGGAATTCCAGGACCGGCTGTACTTCGGCACGGACATCTGCGCCCCCTGCAACATGCACAGCGATATGATGAAGCTCTCGGCATTCCTGGATGACGCCGTACAGAGGGGAAAGATCTCGTACGCCGCCTACGAGAAGATCAGCCGGGGCAACGCTTTGGACCTGCTGGAGCGGTAAGGCCGGAGCAGAGAGGAAAAAGGGCATGACGGGGGATCATGGTCCCGCGGCGTCATGCTGTTTTCTTATTCCTCCCCCTCCTCCGCGGCGCGGAGCTTTTTCCCGGAGTAGTCCGGGGCGATGGTCTGGCCGGGCTTAAGGATCAGAAACTCCTCCTCGTTCCAGGTGCCCTCCGTCATCATCCGGAGCATCCGCAGATCCCCGTCCAGCACCCGGAGCCGCCAGCTTTTCCGGTCCGCTTCCTCCTGCGCGCGGCGGAGGTTGTCCTCCGAATCCCGGACCTCGGAACGGATGTAGCCCAGGGTAGTGTAGTTCTTCTCCCAGCTGCTCTCCACCTCGATGAGATAATCCGCATTGTCCTCCCCGAACCGCTCGGCGTACTCCAGCCACTTCCGCCGCTTCATGTCCTCGGTGTCGAAGAGGCGGACGCTCTGCTCGATCCAGCCGCTGTTGAGCCAGTAGGCGCCCTTCGCGTCGGAGAACTCCTTCAGATACCTCTCCTGCGATCCCATGAACAGGGCGATGCAGTCGTCGGTGCGCGGAATGACGATGGGGATGTCCCGGCACCGGATCCCGCACACGGCCCGGGAGCAGAGTCCGTAGCCCAGGACGATATAATCCGGCCTGTTCTCCAGCTCTCCCTCCTCCAGCTGGCGGTACAGCTCGTCCACCGCGTCCTTCAGACGGCAGCGGAGCCGGTCGGGGGTGTTGTGCAGACCGCGGCCCACCCAGGTGAGCTCGACCTGATTGTCGCTCTGGGACGCCAGCCAGCTGAGCTCCCGGGCAAAGATCCTGCAGGCGATGATGTGAATGCGCATGGACATGGCTCTCTTCCGTTTTTTCTGTATTATACCACAATCCCCGCCCCGTGGGAAGAGGGAAAGGGAAGGAGAGGGCGGAACTTCCCTTTTTTTGTATTGACGCGGGAGGCCGGAGCATGGTATAATGGACCGGAAACAGACGCCCGGGCAAAGGAGTGCGATATATGGAAAAGAAATGGGACGTGTACGTCTACGGCGACGTGAACATCGATCTGGTGGTGCCGGGGGTGGACGCTCTGCCCGCACCGGGGACCGAGGTGGATGTGCCGGTGATGGAGACCTTCGTGGGAGGAGGCGCGGCGCTCTTCGCCCTGGGGGTGGCCAAGCTGGGTCTTGTGCCGGTGTTTCAGGGCAGCGTCGGGCGCGACATGTACGGGGCGTATATCCGGAGCCTCTTCCGGGAGCTGGGGGCGGACGACTCCCTGCTTTCCGACAGCGATTCGAAGAAAACCGGCATCTCCATCAGCTTCACCAACGAGCGGGACCGGTGCTTCCTGACCTACCGGGGAACCAACGAGGGGCTTTCCCTGAGGCACATGGATCTGGAGCAGGTGAAGTACGCCCGCCACGTCCACGTCACCGGCTACGAGGGCACCTCCAATCATGAGGAATACCTCGGCATGCTGAAAAAGATCAAAGCACTTCCGGGTGTGACCGTGTCCTTCGACGTGGGCTGGGACATGACCGGCGCGTGGTACGAGGGGATCTTCGAGCTCCTTCCCATGATCGATGTGCTGTTCATGAACGAGACGGAGTGCTGTCACTACACCCGCTGCTCCGATCCCGAAGAGGGCGCGCGAAAGCTGGCACAGTCGGCCGGCATGGCGGTTATCAAGCTGGGAAAGCGGGGCTCCATGGCGGTGAAGGACGGCGTTCTGACCTTCGCTCCGGCCTATCCCGTCACGGCGGTGGACACCACCGGAGCCGGGGACTCCTTCAACGCGGGCTTTGTCTCGGCTTTTCTGGAGGGGCGGAGCATGGAGGAATGCCTGAAATACGGAAACGGATGCGGCGCTCTGTCCGTCACGAGGCTGGGCGGCAACACGGGCTTCCCCTTCCGGAAAGAGCTGGAACAATGGATCCGGGACCACGAATGAACAAAGGATGGACGAAAACATGAAAATCGGCGTAATCGGCGGCGCGGGCGTGCGCACTGTTATCTTCATCAACGGCCTTTTGAAGCGGTATAAAAAGCTCCATATCGACGAGGTGGTGCTGTACGACATCGACTTTCCGAAGCTGGCGGTCATCGGAAAGCTCTGCCGCCATGTGGTGGACCGGGAGGGCTGCGATCTGACGGTCCGGGAGGTGTACGATCCCGCGGAGGCCATCCGCGGCATGGACTACATCGTCACCACGCTCCGGGTGGGCGGGGACCATTCCCGGGTGATCGACGAGCAGGTGGCCCTGAAAAACGGCGTCATCGGGCAGGAGACCACCGGCGTGGGCGGCTTCTCCATGGCGGTCCGCACGATCCCGGTGCTGATGGACTACTGCGAAATGATCGAGAAGCTGGCGCCGGATGCCTGGATCTTCAACTTCACCAATCCCTCGGGACTTGTGACGGAGGCGCTCCACCGGGCGGGACACCACCGGGTCATCGGCATCTGCGACGCGCCCTCCAGCATGAAGTACCGCATGGCGGACTATCTGGGGATCCCGGAGGAGGAGCTGTACGTGGAGTTCTTCGGGCTGAACCATCTGTCCTGGATCAAGAGCGTGAAGGACAAGGGGCGGGAGATCATGCCGGAGCTCATCGCGGACGACCGGTTCCTCGCCTCCATTCAGGAGCTTGCCATTTTCGATCCCTCCGTGATTCGGATGACGGGACTTCTGCCCAACGAATACCTCTACTACTACTATCACCGGGAAAAGGCGCTTGCGAACATCGAAAAATCCGACAGCACCCGGGGCCAGACCATCGAGCGGGTCAACCTCCGGATGATGGAGGAGCTGAGAGCCATGGACATGGACGCGGATCCGGAGGGAGCCCTTCAGACCTTCCTCTGGTACATGCAGCTGCGGGAGAACAGCTATATGTCCATCGAATCCGGTTCGGCGGAACGGCCTCTTCTGGAGCGCGGAACTCTGCCGGTTCCGGAGGGCATGGGATACGCCGGGGTCATGCTGGACTGCATCGAGGGCATGCAGTCGAAGGAGGGCAGGACGCTGGTGCTGAGCGTGCGGAATCAGGGAGCGGTCCCGATTCTGGAGGACGACGACGTGGTGGAGGTCACCTGCCTTGTTTCGGAGCGCGGCATCGAGCCCGTGAAGCAGAAGGAGATCCCGCCTCTGTGCGGGCTGTATATCCGGACCATCAAGCGGTACGAGCGGCTGACGGCCGAGGCGGTCCGGGAGGGGAGCGAGGATCTGGCGGCAGAGGCCCTCATGACCCATCCCCTCGTCAACTCCTACTCTCTGGCGCGAAAGCTCATCGCGGACTACAACGAAGCCTACGGCGGACCGATTCTGGGGAAGTAAAGGGGACTTTAAGTCGGCAAATTCAAAGAGCGGACGCCGATTATCGCTTCCGTCTGTTTCATCGGACACTCCCTCCACCGCAAGCGGTCCCCCTCCCTCTGAGAGGGAGGCAGGGAAACGGATTTTCCTTCCGGCTCCCTCCCAGAGGGAGCTGTCAGCTACGCTGACTGAGGGAGAATCTGAAAGAGAAGGCGAAACTGAAAGTCAGCCTCGCGAGAATAGAGTAAAAAGCGAAAAACTGGACAGCGAACCTCTATTGCCAGCCCTTTGCCCAATGCGCGTTTCGATTGCTGTTTGCGAGGCTCCCGAGCAAACCGTGAAATTCCATCTCTGATGGGATTTCACGCATGTTTCAGCTGACGCAACGTGGTCCGCGCGAGGACATGGGATGTGCGATCAGGCTTGTATGTAGATTTGAGTGGTCAGTTTATGCTCTCCGGCCAAGGGGGACCCGCACAGGGGGCTGGGTTTGCGAGCAAACCCGTCGGCCATGAGATGGTGTCCCCTGTGCCGCCCGTCCCGCGCAGGGACATCAAATCTGCAAAGGCGAAGCCTTTGCTTCCATACTTCGCCGACCGCAGTCGGCGATCCCTTCTCAAAATACTGATTGAACTTCATTCTCCTTCGCCGACGGAGCAGGAATGCTCCGTTGTGGCTGATGAAGTGATACTCACTTAAAGTATCCTTTTCGCTCCGCGAGCAAACTCTTTTGAAAGAAGGCAATGCCATGAAGGAACTTTATCGGGTCGAAGGGACCCTGAACCGGGGGTTCGTGGGGCAGATCACCTATACGGTCTGCCTGGAGGAGCCCCTCGGAAAGATGGACATCCACTTCACCTTCGACGGGGACAAGCGGAAATACCGGCCGGAGGAGGTCACGGAGGAGCTGATCCGGGATACGCAGGAGACCTGCCTCCGGAACTATGACCTGACCGTGGACGACGGGCGCGCCCGTGAGATCATCCTCGGCGACATGAAGACGGAGATCCACACGCTGGCCACCCTGAACGACGAATTCATGGGGTGCGTGCACAAGCAGCTGACGGACCGGCACATGATCTGGGACGGGGAGAACGCCTCGGAGGGCTGCATCCCCTGTCCGGTCGTCGACGGAGTCCTGAAGGTGACGGTGCTGGTGTTCAACGTCATCAAGGACGGCACCCGCTACTGCCTGACGGTCAGCGGAGAATGAGGGAGGCGGAGGATATGTTCAGACGGTACGAGCTTCACAACCACACCACCGAATCCGACGCGGGCATCACCTGCCGTCAGCTCACGGAGCATATGGCGGCGGACGGAGTCGACGTGTTCGCCGTGACGGACCACAACACAGTCTCCGGCCATCCCATCATCCGCAAGCTCCTCGCGGAGGAGAATCTGCCCGTCCGGTGCCTCTACGGCATGGAGTACACCACCTATTACGGCCACATCGTCTGCCCGGTGCTGGAGCAGTACGTGCCCTGGGATTCCATCAACCGTAGGAAGCCCGAGCTTCTGTTCCGCGCCTGCAAGGAGGCCGGAGCGGTGACGGGGGTGGCCCATCCCTTCTCCTACGGGGATCCCTTCGCCCGGGGATGCCGCTTCGAGATGGAGATCACGGATTTCACCGACGTGGACTACATCGAGATCGTCAACAACCCGGAGCCCCTCCACGAGGTCAACGAGCCCGGCATCCTGTGGTGGGAAAAGCTGGTGCTCTCCGGCGTGAAGGTATCGGCCGGCGCGGGCATGGACCTGCACGGGCTGAACGACATGTCCATGTGCTTCGCCACCTACATCGAGGGCACGGAGGACGGAGACCCGGCTGAGGAGCTGAAGGCCGCGCTGACGGTGCAGAGGACCTGGGTGTCGAAGGGCATGCTGGTCGTCTGGACCTCTGAGGAAAACGGCGTCCGCTTCTCCCTCGCTGACGCGCACAAGAGAGGATACGTCCCCTCCGACCGGTACACCCTGACCCTGAAGAACGCGGCGGGAGAGCGGGCTTACGACATCAGCGGCGGTTCGATCGTCGTTCCGCGGGAGGAGATCGGAGAGATCGCCGTTCCGAAGCTCTACGCCGGGGACCCGGTCCTCGAAAGCCTGGTCTGCGTCGCGCCGGTCATCCGCGCGGAGACGGCGGACAGATGAAGAAACGGCAAAGGATTCTGACCAAATGAACGAAGGAACATTTGACACCACCATGCCCCGGCGGGTGCTGGAGTATTATCTGGCTCACGCGGCAACGGCCCAGTGGATCTGCTTCAGCGATACCCTGGAGGACGACATCCGGGTGATCCTTGAGGCCGGGATCAAGTTTCTGGGCCGCGCCGCCGGGATCTGGAAGGCCGAACTGCCCGACCCGGAGCATTTTGAAAGGACCCGGCGGGCAGCGGAGAGGATCCACGCGGCGGACCCGGAGATCATCCTGCAGGCCTGCATCTTCGAGACCGTTTACCGGGAGGATCTGGAGTCCGTGAGGATCCCGGCCTATGTGTTCGAGGCGTTCGGACTGGAGCCCGAGGACCGGTGCTTCCGCTGGGAGGACTGCACCCTCGTCCCCGGGGAGAACATGCCGGACATCTCGAAGACCGAGACCCAGATGTGGTTCTACTACCGGGCCGTAAACTACATCGACTGCGGGTGCGAGGCGTTCCACATGGGGCAGATCCACCTGTACACCGCCCGGGACCGGGGATACCGCGCCATCGGGAAGGTGCTCTCCATGATGCGGGACTACGCAAGGGTCCACGCCCGGCGGCACAAGATCCTCATCGACGCCCACTCCCATTCGCTGGTGGTGAACGACGTCAGCCTGCTGGACTACAACGCCATGCCCTTCACCCGGTATCCCGTTCTGGACCGGCCCGGCGAGCGGCTGGTGCTGGTGAGGGAGGGGAAGTCCAGCGGCGGGAGCTCTCCGGAGGGCGTCTATGAAAAAGCGCTGCCCTTCCTGTACGAATACGACAACTGGGGCGGGATCGACCGGTGGGCCCACGAGCATCTGACCTGGGAGGAGAGAGCCTGGTCCCAGTGGTGGGGGTACGATCAGATCGCGTGGTTCGCCTCTCAGGAGGAGGAAGCCCGGAACGCCTTCCTGGACTACACCTTCAAATGGACCGCCGTGAACAACCCGGACGGGTATTTCGCCTTCCCCCTGCAGAGGCCTCTGGACGGCGGGGCCTTCTACCGGCTCAACAACCGCTCGGACGCCTGCCCCGGCGGGTATTCCCAGGAGGACGCGGCGGCGGCTCTGCTCCGGGAGGGATACGGAAAATACCGGGCGCTGGCCAATCCCTCCGACCTGCTGGACTACGGCGGGCGGGACGTGGACGATCCCGAAACCGGGGTGCGCCTGCCGGAGAAGGTGGTGCTCTACGGCTCCTTCCAGCCGTATGTGGGTGCCGTGGCCAACGACTCGAACAGCGAGATCACCCGGATGTATTATGTGGGGAACGGGACATACGCCCTGGCCTTCGTCATGCCCTTCGCGGGGACCTATGACTTCGGCATCTCCACCTGGGGGACCCTGTCCGCCTGCGTCTCGGAGAACCGGGGATACCCCTATTCCGGCTCCGGCGGCAAAAGCCCGCTGACGATCCCCCGCGACAACACCGTGGTGCGGATCGAATTCACCTATATGACCAACGAGATCAGCGTGAAAATGCTGTGAGACCGGGGAGCGGAGCATGGAGTTCGTATACGAGCGGAAAATCAACTACTACGAGACGGACCGGATGGGGATCGTCCACCACTCCAACTACATCCGGTACATGGAGGAGGCCCGGTGCGCCTGGATGGAAGCGCTGGGGATCCCCATGTCCCTTCTGGAGGAGCGGGGCTTCACCATCCCGACGCTGGAGGTGAACTGCAAGTACCTGTACCACGTGACCAGCGGCGACGTCATCGAGATCGTCCCCGAGGTGTCGGAGTACAACGGCCTGCGGATGACGGTCACCTACGAGGTGCGGGACAGGGGGACCGGGCGCGAGGTCATCCGGGGCTGGACGAAGCACTGCTTCACCACCCGGGAGCTGCGGCCCGTCAACATGAAGAAGAACGACCGGGAGATCAGCGGGGTCATGGAGAACCTGCTCGAGGACTTCCGGGAACGGACGGAAACGGAACAGAAACAGGAGGATTGACCATGGCGGACGCCATCATCAAAGGCATGCACGGATGCAGCAGGGAGGATTCCTGGGTACGGCCCGAGGATCCCGCCGTTCTGGAGAAGCTGGAGTGGTTCCAGGATCAGAAGCTGGCCCTCATGATGCACTTCGGGATCTACTCGGAGCTGGGGATCTGCGAATCCTGGCCCCTGTCCGACGGGGACGCCGACTGGGGACGGAACGAGATCGACTGGGAAAAGGATCCCGAGACCTTCCGGAACCAGTACGTGAACCTCAACAAGAGCTTCAACCCGGTCAGGCTCCGTCCCGAGGTCTGGGCGGACGTGGCGGCGCGGAACGGCTTCAAATACTACATCCTCACCACCAAGCACCACGATGGCTTCTGCCTGTGGGACACCAAGTACACCGACTACAAGACCACGTCCCACGACTGCCCCTTCCACACCCACAAATACGCGGACATCGTGAAGTCCGTGTTCGACGCCTTCCGGGCCCGGGGCATCGGCATCGCGGCGTACTTCTCCAAGCCCGACTGGCACTGCCCGTGGTACTGGGCCGAGGGTCAGGAGAAGCCCGTGGCCTGGGGACGCAATCCCACCTACGATCCGAAGACCCATCCGGAGCTCTGGGAGAAGTTCGTGCAGTTCACCCAGGGCCAGCTGATGGAGCTGGTGGAGAACTACGGGCCGCTGGACATCCTGTGGCTGGACGGCGGACAGGTGCGTCCCGACAACCGGGGACAGGACATCCGCCTCTCGGAGTTCATGGAGAGGGCCAGAGCCGTCACGCCCGGACTTCTGGTGGCGGACCGCACCGTGGGAGGCCCCAACGAGAACTACATCACGCCGGAGCAGAGCGTTCCCACAGAGCCCATCCGGGTCCCGTGGGAGAGCTGCGTCACCGTGGGCTACGCCTTCTCCTACCGGTTCGCGGAGCGGTACAAGACCTCCCGTCAGCTGGTGCATCTTCTGATCGACGTGGTGTGCCGGGGCGGCAATCTGGCCCTGAACATCGCGCCCCAGCCGGACGGCAATCTGCCCGCGGAGGCGGTCCGGTCCGTGGACGGCATGGGCGACTGGCTCCGGGACAACGGAGAGGCCATTTACGGCACCCGGCTGGCCGATCCCAACGAGGACGGGATCACCGCCTTCACGAAGAAGGGGGACGTGTATTACGCCCTGGTCCGTCTGCCGGAGGGAGAAAAGCTCGGCGATTCTCTCCTGATCCCGTGGCCCCATGAGACGAAGAAGCTGACGCTTCTGGGACTGGAGGCTTCTCTGCGCTTCGAGCGCGAGGACGGCGGACTGCGGGTGCATATCCCCGAGATCCTCCGTGGCCACAATCCCATCGCCCCGGCCATCCGGATCGAGAGGTGAAGGGATACTGAAGTGAGAATCCCTCAGACCCGCATTGATTATAGCAATCCGCTCAAATACTCGCACAATCAAGGTGAACGTTGTTCTTTTCTCCTTTATCGAGGAGAAAAGAACCAAAAGAGGAACTCCCTTGAAGTCCTGAGTATTCCGACCTCTGCGGAGG
>Ga0256405_10004714_pt1 | contig 24986 bp, 24 predicted proteins | sample RumenRJG_02DNA_FD_189096 | JGI IMG/M metagenome (GOLD analysis project Ga0256405, IMG submission 189096) | Bovine rumen microbial communities from Lethbridge, Alberta, Canada - RJG_02 | ecosystem: Host-associated > Mammals > Digestive system > Stomach > Rumen | place: Canada: Alberta... | reverse complement strand
TTGCCGCGACAGCGGGAACGACGGGCAGACTCAAAACCCAGGCGATCAGCGGATATACCGTATATTTGCGCACGACGGCGGCCGCCGCGGCATCGCTCAGACCCGAGACGCCCATGCCGAAGAGCGCGCACAGGTGCTGCCCCAGGGCGGGCAGATCCGTGTAGTAGAAGATCACCCAGCCGATGACGGCGATCACAAAGGTGAGCAGCCAGCGGATCGCCCCGGGCGTTTTCTCCAGGATCGTCTTGAAGACGAAGCGCTCTAAAATCAGCAGGACGCCGAAATAAAGGCCCCAGAGAACAAAGTTCCAGGCCGCGCCGTGCCACAGACCCGTCAGACCCCAGACGACCAGCAGGTTCAGCACGGTGCGAGCCGTCCCGCGGCGGTTGCCGCCGAGCGGGATGTAGACATAGTCGCGGAAAAAGCTGCCCAGCGAGATGTGCCAGCGCCGCCAGAACTCCGTGACCGAATGGGAGCCATAGGGAAAATCAAAGTTTTCCTTGTAGGTAAAGCCCAGCGTTTTGCCAAGTCCGATCGCCATGTCGGAATAGGCGGAAAAGTCGAAATAGATCTGCAGCGTATAGAGAAACGCTGCCAGCCACGCGCCGAGCAGAGAGAGCGGCGCGCCCGTACCGGCGAGCGTCAGCTCCTCGAGCGCGGCGCCGCAGACGTTGGCAAGCAGCACCTTTTTGGCAAGCCCCTTGATAAAACGCTCCATGCCCTCGGTAAACGCGTCGGGCGTGACGCTCCGTTCGCCAAGCTGGCTCTCCACGTCGCCGTACTGCACGATCGGCCCGGCGATCAGCTGGGGGAAGCAGCTGATATACAGCAGCAGCCGCAGCGGGCTTTTCTGCGCCGGCGCCTTGCCGCGGTAGACGTCCACGGTGTAGGTCAGGATCTGAAAGGTGTAAAACGAAATGCCGATCGGCAGCCGCGGCGTGTCCATCCGCCAGGAAAGCGAAAGGAGAGCGGCAACGGAGTTTGCCAGAAAAGCGGAATATTTGAAATAAACAAGAAAGCTCAGGGAAGCGACCACACCGAGCGCGAGGATCAGCTTGCGCGCGGCGCCCTCCTCCCGGCGCACGATGGCGCGGGCACAGAAAAAGTTGACCGCGGTGGACAGGATCATCGCAAGGATCCACACCGGCTCGCCCCAGCCATAGAACAGCAGCGACATGACGAGCAGCACGCCGTTGCGCCATTTGACGGAGGTGCGGGCAAAGTACAGCGCGTAGAGAAGCGGGAGGAACAGCAATAAAAAAGTCAGGCTGGAAAAGACCATGGCATAAACCTCGTTGAACGGTTTGCCCGATCGCCGGGCGAGGAGAAATCAGTATTGCAGGTCGAGATAGGCGGACATGCGGGATTGGATGTTGTCGCTGTAAAAGCGGGCGTTCGTGCTCCAAACCACATAGATGTCGTCCACGTCATAGGCCTTGATATATTCGCCGATATTGGCGCCGGCGAGCGGGACCGAATAGAAATTGTCACGCACGTCGGTCGAGATGATCTGGTCGTAATACGGCGCGAGATACGGGATCAGCGGGATCGTGAAGCAGTCTCCGACGATGAGCGCGTTGCGCCCGGTGTGGAAGCCGCCCTCGACAAGACGCCACGGCCCCTTGTGCCCGCCGAGAAAGCCGACATAGCCGCCCTCCGGCATCGTAAAGATCGTGCGCTGACGGCCGGTGATGTAATTGAGAAAATAACTCTCGGCCGGGGAGATCGCGCTCATGACCTCGATCGTCTCGGCGCTGTAGCTCATCTGGGCGAGCTTGTCCGTCGGGTAGGCGATCCCGTCGTGCTTGTAGGACAGATAATAGCGGTACTGGTCGTAATCCGCGGGAGCGATGCCCTGCATCTCCATCAGCGCGTCCGCCGTAAGACTTGCGGCGATCGCGTGCCAGTGATAATCCTGGGTCGGATACAACGGCGTTTTGCTGTTGTTGAGATACGGGCTGAGGATCGCCATGTCGTCGACGATCGTGATCCCATCGTCCACCAGCGGCTGCAGCACTTCGACCAGATCCGTTCCCCAGTCGATGTACTTCGTCTTGCCGATGATGTTATTGGCGATATCCGCGACCTGCGGCGAGAAGAAGTAGAGGTGTCCATCCTCCGGCAGCTTGGCGCGGTAGCGGTTGAGAATGTCGGCAAAGGAGCGCATCGAGTCGGCCGGATAGGAGAAGAGGATCTCCTGGGTGCCGTCCGCGCGTTCAAGCCAGACGTGAACGGGAAGTGCTTCGACGGACTCTTCGCCGTTTTCCGTCTCCTGCGAGACGGCCTCCTCCGGCCCTCCGGCGGCCTGCTCATTTTCGATGAGCTGCTGGAAGGCGGCGTCCTGCTCCTCGCTTTGCTCCCAGAGACGATCATCCTCGACCACGCCCGTCTCCGGCCCGTCGTCCGGAACGGCGACAAGTCCCATGACGCCGTCATGAAATGCCGCGGCGCCGTCACGGAAGAAAAACGCGTCGGAGAGATATTCCTCAAAGCCGTCCATAAAGCTGCCGTCGGCAAGCGTCGCGGCGCGCAGAGAGGGAAAGGCGCGCAGCATGCGGTTTTCCGATTCGCTCATCCGTTCGCCTTTTCCGACAAAAAGCAGCTCGCCCGCGCCGAGACAAAACAGCGCCAGGAGGCATATATATATCAATATAAAAGAAAGACGTTTTTTCAAGTGAAGACCATCCTTTATGCGCAGCAGGATACGAAAAAGGCCGCAGCATGTCATACAAAAAGTTATTATAGCACTTTCTGCCATGGCGGGCAAGGGCTTCGCGCCCTTTCCGCACGGCATTCGCGCCCTTTCCGCACGGCATACACTCCCAAACTCTATAACGCAGCGATGCGCCCGACAAGTGCCAGGCGCATCGCTGCGTTATGATTTGGGAAGGGCCGTCAGTCCTCCATCTTGATGGCGAACAGCCCGCCGGCGCCGCCGGAGTGGAGAAACAGGATGTTCTCCTCCTCACAGAAGGCGCCCTCCGCCGCCAGCTCCAGCAGACCGGCAAAGGCTTTGCCGGTATAGACCGGGTCGAGGAAGATGCCCTCGCGCTCCGCCATCAGTCTGACGGCGGCGTTCCCGGCATCGGAGGCGATCGCATAACCGGGCCCGCACATATCGCGCAGGAGATAGTCCGCCGGCGTGATCTCCGGCGAGATCTCCAGCAGGTCGGCCGTCTCGCGCATGAGGGCGGGCGTGATTTCGTCAAAGGGATCGGTGTCGACCATCATCCCGTGGACGCGTGTTCCGGGCAGATACAGCTTGGCGCCGAGCGCGAGACCTGCCATCGTCCCGCCGCTGCCCTCCGCGCAGACGATGTGGTCAACGTGCAGCCCCTGTCCGGCGATCTCCCGGGCACATTCCACATACCCCAACGCGCCGAGCGCATTCGACCCGCCGCAGGGGATCTTGTAATACGGCCTGCCCATCGCCCGGCCGATCCGGTCCATCTCCGCGTAGATGTCGGCGTAATCATCGGTGTCGACAAAGCGGACCTCCGTTCCCATCAGTGCTTCGAGCAGCTGATTGCCCACACAGTCGGTCACGCCGCGCTTCTTGAGCACCAGGATGGCCTTCATGCCCAGCTTTCCCGCAGCGGCGGCGGTGAGCATGGCGTGGTTGGACTGGGCGCCGCCGGTCGTGAAAACGACCTCGGCACCCTGCGCCTTCGCGTCGGCGAGGAGGAATTCAAGCTTTCTCACCTTGTTCCCGCCGAGACCGATCCCGGTCAGATCATCGCGCTTGATGTAGATGTTCCGGCCGAGGAGCCGGCTGATGTTCTCCAGCTTGTGAACGGGCGTCGGGAAAATGCCGAGCGGGATCCGCGGGAAGCTTTCGATCGGTTTCATGAGTGCTCTCCTTCCTTCAATCGACGCGGTACAGCACAAAGCCGCCGCGCCTTTCGTATCCGGTGTCCCAAAGCGCGCGGAGATCGAGCCATTCATAGTGGCTGTACGTCACCGCCTTCACGAGAAAGGCGGTATCCGTCTCGTCGTAGCCGTTGATCAAAAACCAGTGCCAGACGTAATCGCGAAAATCCTTGCTGCGATGGTTGAGGATAAGCGTCGGGACCGGATACCCCTGATCGATCTGCTGCACGATCGCCGCGCTGGCCGCGTCAAACGGCTCGGTGCCGTCCAGAGGCGTCATGGTAAGGCGTGTTTCCCCGCAGTCGCGCAGATAGGCGGCATAGCCGTCGATATAAATATCCAGGCGGTCGATGCCCGTCCTGCGCGGGGAGAGATACGGCTTCATCTTGTAGGCGAAGCGGACATAGTCCCGACGGGTGAGCGTCGCCGCGTTTTCCGGCGCGATCGTTTCAAGTCCGCGGTGCAGCGCACAATAAACGCTGCTGTCGCAGGCGGTCTCGGCGCCGCAGCCGCCGATGTGCATCATAAAGGTCGGGAACCAGTCCTGGTTTCCGCCGTAGGAATCCCCAATGGTAAAGTGTTCAAGCTCGTGTTTCATCTTTTTCGGAGCAAACAGCGTCAATGGCTGGCGGAATGGGAAGCGGAGGCCGTGCTGCTGATGATGATCATCATGAGGATCATCGTAATGATCGCAAGCTCGACCGAGGCGGCCATCATCGCGGAAGCGCCGAGACTCTCCTCCCCGGAGAGAGAAGCGTGCACCATCTGCACGGCGAACATCCGCCGGCACTGTCTCCCGACGCCGAAGATCCCGCGGAAGGGCTTGTGCTGCCGGAGAAGATCGTCCGCCTCACAGATCCGCTCGACCAGCGCGTCGGCGGGCAGCGGGGAATCGGCCAGGAGCCCGAGGATGGCGAGCCTGCTTCCTCCGCCGAGCGAACGCCGCGCGGCCTTCAAACCGGCTGCGAGCGCGCACAGCTTTTCGACCTTGCCGTCCGCGCCCCCGCCGCGAATGGCGAGAATGTGGCTGAGCATCTGCAGCGTGTCCCGCTCGGCGCGCAGCTCCTTGCGGAGCAGCGCATAGATCTCCTCGGCCTCGGCGTAAACGGCGGAGGCGTCTCTTCCGGACGCCGCCATCAGCGCGGCAAAGGGCAGATCGTTCTCGCTTGTCAGCCACGGGTGGGCGTCTTTCATTTCCTTGTAGATCTGCTTCGTCTTTTCCGCGAGTCCTTCGGCGTCGCTCTGCTCGGCGAGGATCATGGCGGCAAGAACCGTCTGCTCGCCGCTGAAGAAGGTCTTGAGTTTTTTATACTCGCTCTCGAGCCGATCGAAATAGCGCGCGGGATCGTCCGCGAGCGCCATCTTGCAGCGCACGAGGAGCTCGTCCGAGCCGCGGAAGTTGGAGAAAATCCCGGCTCTGCTTTTCAGCAGCTTTTTGCACGCCTTTATCCGCTCCATGTCGGGCGTTCTGCCGGAGGCAAGATAGACCCCCGCGCAGGCGAGGTTCATCTCCGTGAACTCCCACTTGTTGCCCGCCGCGAGGATGCGGTAGTTTTCCACCAGGTCAAGGCATTTGCTCTCGATTTCCCGATTCATTTTTTCCGTCCTCTCTTTCTCATAAGCTTGTGACCATCGCGCTCTGCCCCTCAGACAGCCGGATCAGGACAGCGGCGGCAGCTCGTGAATGTCATAGGTGTCAAAGTAGATGTCAAACGCGGTATCCGTATCGCCTTCAAGCTCGATCAGCGCCCCGGCCTGGAACATGGTCGAAAGGCTTCCCGAGGGGGCTCTCCAGGCTGCGTTGGAAACGACGCGCATGGTCTCGGCGCCGGCCTGCTCCGCGCGCAGGATCGCCTCCGCCTCGAACAGAAGCGTGCCCGTCGCGATGTGATAGTCACTCGACACGATCGCAAGTGTATTTACCTGCGGATATTTCTCCGCCAGTATGTTATAGGTGAAAATGGCGTTCTGCGCTGTGGTGAGGGATCGATCCTCCGCGATGACGCGCTCCGGCGCGACGCCGTTTTCGATCAGCCACTGCGCCATCCTCCCGGCCTCGGTGGCGGTTTTATCCTCCGACGCCGTCCCGCCGCCCGTGCAGACGATCAGCGCGTGGGGGTATTTCTCCGCGCTCCTTTTGGCGACCTTGAGACGCTCGATCAGCTCGTCGCGCATCGTCCCGTCGGGCTGAAGCTGAAAGCCGAGCACAACGATACACAGCTCGTTCGTATCCGGCAGAGCGTCCGGCAGCACGCCCTCGTGGATCGAAAGATCCGTATTGGCGCTTTTCCAAACGGTCATGATGCGCTCCCATCGGTCGGCCGCGTCGGCGTCGACGGATCGCAGCTCTTTGAGCAGCGCCTGGATGTGTTTTTCCGCCTCCTGCCCGTAGCTTCCGTAGTCGACCACCAGCTCCTCGATAATCTCACGGCTGTCCCGCTGCTCTTTCTTCTCTCCGCAGCCGACGCAGGAGCAGACGACAGAAAGCAGCAGCAGGAGGTACACCATGCGAATATGAAGCTCTCTTTTCATAGCGATGCTCCTTGATCGATAAATAGATTTTGTCTTATCATACCATATCCTGCGCCATAAGAAAAGCCCGCAGTGAAGGGAAAGACCGATCGCAGTGAAGGGAAAGACCGATCGCTGCGGGCGAGCTTTTTTACACTTTTCAATAAAATCCGCGCGCGAAAAGACGCACTTTTCAATATCAACGCGACCGCAGCTCCTGCGCCCACTGATAGTATTCCTCGGCTTTTTCTTCATCCTTCTCGACGCCGTACCCCGCTGCACACATCACGCCCAGATTGCCCATCGCGTCGGGGTTTCCGAGCGCGGCGGCTTTGGAATAATAATCGAAAGCCTTGTTGTAATCCGGCGCTCCTTCCTTCGGGGCGTAATAGGTGTCGCCAAGCCACAGATAGGCATAGACATGGCCTGCTTCTCCCGCTTTTTCATACCAGAATCTCGCCTCATTCAGATCGGCCTCGACCCCGTCACCGTCCCGATACATGCCGGCAAGCTGACACATCGCCTCGGTGCTGCCGGCCTCGGCATCGGCCACAAGCTGCTCCAACGGGCTCAGCGGCACGGCGGGAGTCTCTTCGACAGCCGCTTCTCCGGCCGCTTCCTCTTTCTCCGTTTCCGCTGCCGCGGCCTGCCCGGAAGAAGACCCGCAGGCACAAAAGCTCAGCAGCATCATCACGGCCAGCAGGAGCGCGCAAATTTTTTTGCTCATTTTCGATCCTCCTTTCGTCGCTATCCGGGCTTGCCCGGTCAAGATCAAAACCATCCCTCATAGCTGCACTTTTTGTCAGGTTACCTTTTGCTTTACACAAAAAACCGTACAAATCAATACCGATACGGACATAAAACGCGGCAAAAGGGTGCTGATTTGACCGAAGAGAAAAGAAAACCGGCTTGAATCATAACGATTCAAGCCGATATCTGGCAGCGGGAGAAGGATTCGAAGAGCAGAGCACATCTGCGTTGAACTTTTTTATCTGCAAAAGCAAGTAAATTATAAAAAAACGTCGATTTTCCCAACCTGTCAACAAGTAAAAAATGATTATTTGCGTTCCCGTAAGGGTAGCGGTAAGGGTACAATTACAGGAGGAAAAAACATGAAAAATACAACGTTTGAAAGCATCGGAGGAACCTACAAAATGACCAATGATTGTCTGATTCCCGAATTGAGTATAGCAGAAAGCGCCCCTCTCGGCAAGTGGGGATTGCTGCGCAAACACTATCTGATGGACAACCACAAAGCACTGTATTCCAGTTGGATGCTCACGGGCGAACTGGACAAGCATCTTGCTCAGGTTGAACAGGAGGCTCAGAAACGCTTTGACCAGATCGTGGTGCAGCTCTCGGTTCAGCGGGGAATCACAGAGAAACTGAAAGCAGAGGATCAGCTCCGCTGGGTTCGGGAAACGAACGCCGCACGTGCTACCGCAGAGGAAATGGTCTTGGATGAGTTCATTTACACTCTGGATGGGAAGAAAGAACGTCAAAAGGAAATCAAGCCGCAGTTTAACTCCTTCGACGATCTGCCGGCTGTTCTTAATGCAAATCAGTTAGGTGCAGCGCTTAATATTTCTCGGGCGAACGCATATCGCCTGATGCGCAGCGCCGACTTTCCGACTTTGAGAATTGGCCATCGTATGCTCGTCAGGCGAGATAAAGTGCTGGAATGGATCGAAAAACAGGAGCAGGGATAATTGAATTGACTTGTGTTCGCCCATCCTTTAGAGTAGTAATGCATGTAACAATGCAGAAAGCAGCGCGATGGAAAAGTTATTAAATAAGGACAAATTGAGGAAAAGCCGATGACGAATGCACCAACGATAGACAGAATACTCCGCTGGTTTGACCGTGGACATTTGAATCCCTCAGTTCCGACAGAGCGGATAAAGGCAGCTATGGAGCCGCTGTTTGCTGTTCTCACACCGCTTGCTCCTTTGAAGAGCAACAACGAAGCGAAGGCCATCTGGATCAGGATACCACGAGGCGATATCAGCGACTACGACAGTTATGAGAATCTGCTTGAATACGGCGAGGTTGACACCTACGAGGAATACCAATCCCGCTGGCGGGAGGAGTATCCCGACGAATACAAATGGTATAAGCTGATCGTTGTTGAGAACTTCAACAAGGACGGGACACTGAGCTTTCGTGCCGTTTCCCTTGAAAATAAAACTATCATCAGTGCCTTGATGGATCGTGAGAACCCTGAATGCAGCTATACTGAAGATGCAGCGGTAGAGCTTTGCGGGCTGATGACCGAGGCCGCATCGGAAGCTATTGGAAAGCTCCGCGCTGGTACGTATCAGAATGAAGTCAATGTCGGGCTCCCATTCCAGTTCAAAACAGGTGTTATTCACCGATCCGTTTTATGGGAGAAAGAGCCGGAACAGAAAAAACATGATTTGGACGGCATTTCTTTCGAAATGCTGACAGCGTTCAAAAAGCTGCTTGCCGAGGGACTTAACAGCAAAGCCATTATCGGTCGGATAAAAGCTATGACTGCCAATGACTTTTTCCGTGCCTGTGCTATTGGCTACAAAGCCTGCGGCTTCGAAGACATAGAGCTTGCGCCGGTCGATCAATACTTTGCGCACGCGGACGGTCGAGACGAGGGCTTATCCGGCAGGGGCTTTGGCCTGAATGCTGGACCCGGCATCGACTTCGATGATCCTGCAGCATGGGAGGATTGGTATTTCCGGCGTGAGCAGCACGGAGGACATCCCTGGGAAGTCATCGGAGGAGGTAACAGCACCCATGTCGACCTCGCAGTATGTCATGATCGACAGACCTTGGATTGGAAAGTACGGTGCGGCAAAATGACCGAGGAAGAAGCGGCCGCACATCCTTGCGGTTACTATTTCTTAATTGCCGGGAAGCACAGGGCAAAAGAAGCAGTTGCGTTCTACACGGCGCTCAACGCAGCCGGGTTGCCTGTCATTCTCCGTGATGCAGAGGAAATACTTGCCCGTTTTGAAGGAGCGGACTACGTTGGCATCGTTCCTCATTCTGTGATCCCCAAATACTGCGAAAGCTTGTTCCCTGAAAAATATGGCCCGATCATTGACTTCATGCACGTATACGAGGAAGAGATCGAGCTCTTCGGGGATCAAATCGAATGGCTCCCGCTGGAGGAAGCAAAGCTGAAATAAAAAAACTGTGAACATGAAAATAGACCAGTAGCTTTCGCAGCTCCTTTTTTCGTGCATTGGCAATATCCGCTTGCGGGCAGAAGAAATCGTGTTATCAGAAATTGTGTTTGCGTAACAAGGCAAAGAGGACGGTATAGATTTTACCGTCCTCTTTCTTACTCTTCATTATCGTCAAGCGTGATAGGTTCCCATACTTCATCGGGTGGCGGATACTGGTCGTTTTTTTCCAGATCCATGTAGTATTTGCTCAATTATCTCGACCTGACTCAGACCTTCAAGCTTGATTCTCACCACTCTTTCCACACTTCAAGTGGTACAGCATTCAGATCATCCTCGCATAGCTACAAATCTAATTCCAGCGCAGCCTCATCTTCTTTCCTTTCAGGGAGATAGAACAGAAATTCCGTTTCATCAAGGCGCTTTACCAGGATTTGTTTCATGTAATCATCCTTTTTTCTACACAACCAGCCTCTTTTAGTCTCCAAAAACGACAGACGTATCAGGATCGCCTTGCGCAAAACTGCTCCCATAATCTGGCGTCAAATCGCGTCTTATGACATCTGGAGGCAACTGATCGCGAACGGTGTATTTCTGGCTGACCGAGAATGGCGACTTCAGTTTTTCTTGCCAATGTGTTTTTGATTCCTCTTGTTTGCTCGGTTGTGCTGATTCTTCTTCGTTTTTATAGTAGTAATCAAAATCTGGTGCTCTACAACTATATTTTTGAGAAAGGGCCGCTGCAGTTATATCATAAAGGTATTCAATTGCTGGTAATTCAGATCCATTCTTGACTTTTGCCATTATCCATTCAGTGGGAGTTTGTCCAAACCTGTACACGAAAGCTTTCTCAAAAATGATTAACGATTTATTTACACGCATTTCTCCTAAAAAGTCCATTTAGCAATCAGCGGCCTTAGAGCTCAATACCTATCGGTTCTCCGGATCAGCAATATAACAGTTTACAATTAATGTGTGGCTCAGAATGGCTTGTTCTTCTATTCTTGTCGATTCACCCTTCAGATCCATTCAATAGGCTTTGATAAACGCGATTGTTCTATGCCTTTAGAAAGGTATTCCTGAAAGGCTAAATGCATAAGATCGTTGTCATTCGAATTGAGTTCATCAGAAGAAAGCTTGCTGAATATTTCATCTTTCGTTGCTAAAATCAACCTGTAATTCTGAAGAAAAAAGCAGGCATCTTTATACAAGCAATAATAATTCTCATATTTTGTGCGTTCAGAAAAGAAAAGCTTATCGGTTTTGCTGTTCCAGTTCGATTGTCTTTCTGTATTAGAGGCATATTGCAAAAAACGATCACGAATAAAACTGTGCCAAAATCGAAATGGTTCACCGTAAAACTGCAGGAATGCGCATCGCTTTCCAGTGTGATTCCCGTCACAGCTCCCAATTGTTCTCACACCGCAGAGATTAATTGCTTTTACATACAGCGCGATAAAAGGCTCCAGCTTTTCTGTTTCTGGAAGATCATGAGGATGATAGTTGAACAACTCAGTCCAGGAACATGTTCTGGGCCAACATTCTGCTTCCCTAATCTGCTGTTGCGAGAACAACAGTTTTGCCTGATCCAATGAAGCTTCCTCTGATATGATCAACTGCCTGCCTTCAACTCGCCCAAGTTCAAGTTGAACCATCCGTTTATTCAGTTCCCCAAGCTCATGATTGTCCACAATAGGAAATGCATAAAAACGATTGTCATAGCATCGTATCAAATAACCTCTTGCGAAAAGGAGTGCAGCTATTTTCTCCTGCAAGGTAGAGTGCTTGCAGCAGATTTTATCAAAGAAATCATTCTCATTCATCATAACAGAACAGTTCCTCAATTATCGCGCAATTGAGCTCAAGGAGGACGGGATTACAGAACGAATTTCTTAATATAAACCCGTTCAGCGTCTGGCTCACCATTCAATACTTTGTCGAGCTGCGTGATTTCATCAAAATAACGCCTTGTAAGACGGTTTCCCGTGCCGCTGATACTTTTCTCTCTTTGCCGGTATAGCGCTGAAATGTTCTCAATCAAGCGCGTGATGTGGTCTTCCCTTTTTACTTTTCCACCGTTTGTCTGTGATGGGGCAACACTCAGCTTTACACAGATGTTGCTATACTAAAAGTAGACAAAAACGATAGAATAATTCACTCTCGACTGGTATCATAAAAGTGAGAAAAGAGCTCAAAGGAGACCTCTGAAAGAAGGAGGAAAAGAAATGAGCAGGAAACGATTGAACCCGTTCGAGAAGGAATTTCTGATCCGGCAGTTCCGGGAAAACTCGAGCCTCAAGCTAAGAGAATTCTGTGAGGCGAACAGAGTCACTCCCCAAACATTTCGGAAATGGATGGATCAGTATGACGCAGCCGGAATCGAGGGTCTGTCCAGAGGAAGCAGGTATCCGGATCTGCTCCCGGGGAGCCTGGATCCAACCGTAGAGAACTACAAGAAGGAGATCCTACGGCTCACCATCGAGAACGAAAGGCTTAAAAAAAACTATGCAGTCCGGACGACGCCAGATGGTCGGATCCAAGTTCAACATTTAGAAGCGATGAGTTCGACATCGTCCGACGACTCTCCCGAAGATACCCCGTAAAGGATCTATGCGAGCTGATGGGCGTCAGCCGATCGGGATACTACAAGCATCTGCATCTTGAGAAAGCAGGAAAGCTGCGTTCGGAAAAGCTGCGCTATGCCGTTGTCCTGGTATCTGAAACACATCGGCGTCATCCTTCTCACGGATACCGCTGGGTGGCTGCCTATATCCGCAGAAACACGGATTACAGCTTCTCGGACGGGCTGATCTACAAAGCCTTTCGCTATCTGGGGATCACATCTGAAACGAGGCATAAAAAGCGCTGCAAGCCGCGGAAAATTAAGGATAAATACCCAAATCTCATCTTTTCCACGTGGGAGAAGGTGGACCGTCCGCGACAGGTCATCGTGTCGGATATGACCGCATTCCACGCGGGAGACCGCTACTACGAACTGACCATGTATTTTGACGTCTTTACGAAACAAATCCTCAGCTGGCGGCTGGCAGATCGCCGTGGCGACAGGGAACCTTACCTTTTCGGGCTTCAGGACGTGCTTGATCTTCTGGAGTATGAAGGAACCACTCAGGAGCCGGTATATCTTCACACGGATCAAGGCTCGGTTTATTCCTCCATGGCCTACAACGTCCTTGTTCAGAACACCAACATCATCCGCTCCATGTCCCGCGCCGGCAGGCCGACGGATAATCCGGTCAACGAATCCCTCAATGGTTGGATTAAGGAAGAACTGTTTTCCGACTTCCATCTGGATGAGTTAACGGAACGCTATTTTGTCTCCTGTGCCATTGAAGAATACATCGACTATTACAACGAGCAGCGCCCAAGCTATGCGCTTGGTTACGACACGCCAAACGACTTTTACCGACGCTTCACAAACGGCGAGATCTCCCCGAAAAACACCTTTGAAAGCCGCTTTGATGACTACCCTGAAACCATACGCTGATTTGAGTGTCTACCTACTGGAAGCATTTCTTTCTTCACTTTTATTGTATCTGTCTACTTTCGTGAATTGTCCTTTCTGTCTTATGATTTTTTGTGTCCACTTTTCTTGACTGCTGCACAGAACAGCCTGTTCTGATCAGTATCTCGAAGATAAATGTCCGTTATTCCGTTCACATTTCCTGTATCTACGGGGAAAAAGTTTAATCCTGTTCCGCCATGGGCGAGAGAGTTCCTGAGATGTCTAATAAACGACTTCACGTCTGTTTTCCCGTTATGGAAAATGGCATTTTCATCTCTATAATTGCAAAAAAGTCTGTGGTCTGCATAGAGTTCATTTATAAGATCCTCAATTTTGCCATAGGCAGGACTGTTAGGATCAAATTCTATATCGCGTCTCTCCTCGTATTTCTGAAGGCATACTGTCAAAAGGGCAGTCAGTGATGTTACCTCTTGGGTTATTTCATACCCGTCGTTTAGGATAAAAGCGTTCTCTTCGATGATTTCGTTGTTTTTGATGATTCTATAAGCAAAATTATCTAAAAAACTTTCAATCTCGTACATCATACAAGTATCCTCCAGACTACTACAGTTTTCCCCAGCGTCCTCGTGAAACAAAGAATCTAAACAACGACAAATGTGATTAATCTTCAAATGCTTTCTGATCTATAATTCTGAGCATATGCTCAAATTCATCATCGCTAAACTGCCCTGAATAGGATGCGCTTCCAGACCAGTTCCCATAGGTCCTCTCCAGCTCAATCTCCGCAACCGATGTGCTTAACGCACTTTTTTCGGTGAACAGTCTTCTGGATGCATATTCATATGAACATTTTGAAACACGCCCGTCGGAAAGGCGGAATGAAAATCCACCCTTCCCGACTTCCTTTACCAACAGATAATCTACGTCCCAGCTGCCTTTTTTCCTATACCAGAGTTTCATTCCCGGTTTTATGTTCTTAGGCGTGTATTTCATGTAATCATCTCACAAACTATATAAAGATAGGATTATCTAATTGCCGTAGAGCGAGCGCGAAGTGAGTGCCTTTTCAGCAAGCACGCAAGCTTTTCTTCATTATCCGGCGTGCCGGCAATACTCTTGAAGGTGTCTTCTTTCGTCATCGACCAGAGATAGACCTTGTCATCGTCGTCCATCTTGTCCGATTTGCGGAGCATCTCGGCAACGCAATAGATGAGATACGCAAGCTTCACGTTTGGTGCTGCCCCGGGCTCATACCCGAAGAAGCCCGCGGCGGTCTCGTTTGCGAGGATGGGAGCTTCGATCTCGTGGCTTTTCTCTCCGAGAGGATCTTTGTAATTGATGCGGACCGTGCCCAGCTCCGGAGATTCGACCAACTCATGCCGCACGTATTTCAGATCCGAGTCAAGCGCGCCGTCGCCGCGCTCGATCTCATACAGCGCAATCCCGTGCCCGCCGCTCCCGTAGGGCTCGGAGATCACGGCGTCGTCCCGGAAGTCCTCGTGATTCAGCTCACGGTTTTCATAGCCGAGCAGGCGGTAGGATTTGACGAATTTCGGATTGAACTCCACCTGCGCCTTTACATCTTTGGCGATGATGTTGGTCAGGGAGATATATCTCTTGTTGATGAACTCGTCCACGTCCGGCAGACTGTTCACCACGCAGTAGGTGCCGTTGCCGTGCTTGGAGAGCGTTTCGAGCTTGTCGTCTTTATAGTTATACAGGCCGGTGCCGACGACCGAAAGGAACAGGCCGGTCTTTTTCTTATCCTCGATCAGATCTTGCAGGCCGTGCTTTTCCGTAATGCCGAAGTTGAGGTCGCCGTCGGTGATTAGGATGACCTGGTTGCTCCAGCCCTCACGGTAATGCCGACTGCCGAGCTCATACGCCGTCATGATGCCGGCCGAGCCGTAGGTGCAGCCCCCAATCTCGATGCCCATCAGCGCAGCCATAAGCTTTTCCTTGTCCTGCTCGTCCCTGATGGTGTAGCCGTCCAGGACCGTGCGGTCTGTGTCGCTGTAGGTCACAAGGCTGACGGTGTCTCCGGCCTTGAGCTTGCTGAAGATAGTCGCGGCTGCGGCCTGGGTGACTTCATCGTTGGAAGACATGCTGCCCGAGACGTCCAGCAGAAGGATGATGTTCTGGTGTTCTTTTTCCTCTTTGGCAGACTGCACGTTGATATACAGGATCTCTTTGCTGCCGTCGTCTTTTGCCATGCGCTCTGTGCTGATCCGGAACTTTTCTTTGGTCGGATAGCCGGCGTCATAGTCAAAGGCGTTCAAGAGCTCTTCGATCCGGACCTGGCTCATATCCACACTGCGGCCGTTGCGCAGCTGGTTCAGCACGATGCCGAGCGAGGCGTTGCTCGTGGTCATGCGGAAGGTCGAGGTCGGCGCGGTCAGAATGTTTTTGGCGTCCTTTTCTTCGATGCTCTCATAGCTGTCTGTTTCGGGGAGTTTCCTGCACAGCATGACCTTTTGTTCGTACGCTTCGGCATTTGCCATCCGCCCGCCACCGGATGTCGGCGGTCCTATCAACATGCAATCCACTTCACCGCTCAGTTCCTCAAATGGGGAGTAGGAACAGCGGAGCGTGCTGGCCAGACTTTTTCTCGAATTGCCGCCGGGGGCGAGCTTGTATAACTCATAGTAAGCAGCTGAATCATCTTTCGGAGGCGTTTCCTCCCGCTCCTTGACCCATGCGATCAGCCCGGCGAGGCCGTTTTCGATCCCAAGCTGGCGGGCACGCCGGGCAAGGTCCTCATCACCGTAGGTGACGCGGCTCAAGAATTCAGACGCCTCTGCGGAATAGCCGAGCTCCCGGTAGTAGATGAATTTATCCAGCGTGTCCGAACCTTTCTGATTTGCATTTCTAAACATTGCGATCACTCCTGTTCATTAATCTTGTCTTATTGACAAGATCAGGATAACAGGAATGAATGGCAAATTGGTCAATCGGGAATTGACATGGAAATCAAACTCGCTTGGTTACTCGTCTTCCGGCTCTTCACCGGGCACTGATTCAAAGCAGTCGGTTAGATACAGCCCACTGACCTCCCATTGAACTTTTTCCCATTCTTCTGCCGTCTCCGGGTATCTGATCTTATACGTTTTCCCGTCAGGACCAATGACCTCTTTGTATTTCATAGTCGCTCCTTTTCACATCAAAACGACCCCAGCAGAGGCTGATCAAAGCGAAAGAGAAGGTCGTTCACCTCAAATATGTCGTAGATATTGTTAAGCAGACAATACTCAACGATAATATCGCCCTTGTCACTGTGCGAGAGCGCAAGGCCTGCCTTTTTCAGCAGGTCGTTGGTCTCGTCAAGCGACAGTCTCAGCGCCAGCGCGAGGGCGAGTGCCGTCGTTTTGCTTGGCTTATAGCCGCGCTCGTCCGGGTTGAGCGCAGCCTGCTTGATCTTGTTGAAGACCGCGCGGGAAAGATTGGCGCGGTTATAGCACTCCGGATCGGTCATGTGCTTTTTCCGGATGATTTTAACGATCGCTTCCGAAAAGCTTTCCTCCGTCTCGATCCGGTTTCTGGTCGGATCGAAGACCGCCTTGCGATTCTCTACCTCCCGAATCTGTTGCAGGATAGGCCAATTTTGTTCTTCTTTCTCCCGCCGAACCTTAAACTCTTCCTTCGGGGAAATGGGAGGGAGAGCGTCGGAATGATATACAGCCGGGGGAGTGTGCGCCGGAGCCGCTTGCTCGGCGGCGTCCTCTGCTCCGAAGGGCAGCTCGTCATCGTCCGCTTCAAGTTCCTCGAAGGCAGATGACCAAATAGGCTTTTCTAGAGTCTCACGATCGCAAATTTTTTTGAGCGATGAAAAGTCTCGGTCATACCAAACGTCATATCGGGCTGCTCCATCGATCTTTGAGACAACGTAAGCCGTCAGATCTTCCAGAAGATCGTCACCGATCGGAGCCTTCTGTGTGGCTCCGGCCGCAAGAAAGATATCAATGGCGCTGTCTTTCAGCGTTTTCCGGATCTCTCCCATCGCGATTTTGTAGATCTCCTCGTCCGGGAGGGGAGCGGTTTTGGAAAGAGAAAACAGCGGCAGCGCGATCGAGCGCCACTCGCTCACCGCCGCACGGCTGAGGATATCCCGGTAGCAGTATGTAAGTCTTTGGACGGAATCCTCTTTGTCCGACTGGATGACGAACATCACGTGCTCATAGCACTGACCCGGTTGGTTCATGACGACGATATCGCCCTGGACGAGCCGGGTGTAGAGCTTGCGGAACTCGTTAACGCGACGCTGATCCAAACCATACCGATACGCCGTCGACAGTTCGCTGTCGATCGGAGCCACCAGCACGGCTGCGTGAATGTCTGATAACTTTTTCTTCGTGATCCGATAGGGCACTTGTCTGCCTCCTTTCGGTCGTTGGCGAATCCAGTTACGCCGCGACGGCGTTTGCATTGACCTGTTCGATGATTTTGCGGATGCCCATCCAGACTGTCGAATCGGTGAAGACCTCCATGATGCTGCCCTGGTCAGTGAACGGCGTTTCCTGCAGGACGGACAGACCCTTCATCATGCCGTTGTGGACGATTTACTCCACGATCTGGTTGACGGAAAAGATCTGCCGGCTGTCGAGATTTGCATCGTTAAGGAACTCCGCGAAGGCCGCCTTGGCGGCGTTCATATCGAGACCGACGATCTCCCGCACGAACTCGCCCCTTAGCTAACTCTGCTATTTGCAAACTCATATTCTGCAAGGTCTTTCTCACTCACCTGAATACTTTGCTCACCGCTTTCGGATTTGTTTGCGTAGGCGTCAAACAGCGCTTGTTTTTCCTTGAGAATTTGGAGTATCCTCTCGTCAATTGTTCTTTCTCCAAGGAGTCGATACACTGTTACATTGGAAGTCTGGCCTATTCTATAAGCGCGCGCAATTGCTTGGTTTTCGATAGACGGTTTATATTGCGGCTCACACATGATAACAATACTTGCTTTTTGAATGTTTAGACCAGTTCCACCTGCAAGGATCTGTGACAACAAAACAGCGCCACCTTCATATGCAGAGAAATCGTCAATAATTTGCTGCCTTTTTTGCGGAGAAATAGAACCTGTAATTGGTCCGAATGCAGACTCACCTAAATACTTATAAACTCGCTGGATTGTGCCCAAATAGAAAGAAAAAATAATTACTTTTCTTCCATTCTCAAACGCTTCCTCACAGATTTCCTTTATTCTGTTCAGTTTGGAGGATTCGGAATCACGCTCAACCTCAAATGAGATTTGTCTCATCCTAGCAAAAGCAGACATGGTTCTTTGTTGGACACAAGAAATATACAGTTCTCTTTCAGCGGAAGTAAGTTCAACGACATCTTCGACAACTTGAAGGTCTGGCATTTCGCGCCAAACAGCATCTTTCGTGCGTCGGAAATATACTGGCGCTATTACGCGTCTGAACTCATAACGATTGATTGGCTGCGGAAGTACATAAATCTTTCTAACGATTTCAGGTTGGAGCAAATTGATGAGTGCAACCATTTCGTCGAGTTTGTTTTCAAGCGGGGTACCACTCATTAAGAGCCTGCGGTTGGATTTGTTCAGAATCTTAACGGTGTTCCTTGTTCTTGCTGCACTGTAGTTCTTTATATAATGCGCTTCATCCACAACAGTAAGTGAAATGTTACGATCGCAAGAGAATCGAGAAGTGCTCTCAAAGTTTGTGATGGCGATGCCGCCATTTGCAGCCCATTTTTTGAGATTCTCTTGGAAATCTGATCCATGCAGGACATAGCTTGGCATATCAGAGTGCTTTGAAATCTCTCGCTGCCAGTTTATAAGAACACTGGCTGGACAGATTACCACAAAGTGAGAGTCCCCATTGTTTTTGAGAGATACAATCGTCGCAATGGCCTCAATTGTTTTTCCCAAGCCCATTTCATCGCCAAGAAGAACATTCCTTTGATTAAGGATATATTTTACGCCGAACTTCTGATAGGGACGGAGTACACACTTTAACCCTTCGGTTTCGAGCTTGACCTGCTCGATTTGCTCACGTAGTCCAGGGTCGAAAATGTCTAAATAGGATTTGTCTTCCGACCTTTTCTTTGGTTCTTTCCTTAGCGAATGGCTCTCTTCCAAGAGAGAGTAATACCTCGCCGGATCATCGCAAAATGCGCCCCAGTATACTTTGTGCTCCGCCTTTAAGATATCTGAGCGCTTTTCTTCTAATTGTTCAATCTCTGTTTCAAGCGGCGATTGCAATAGCGCTTGGATTTCCTGCATGCTCTCAATGGCTTCTTCTTTGTTCTTGCTGAAAAGCCATATTATTGGATTTGCAGAGGCCCTTGCTTTTTTTATCAGGTCTTTGTCGCCTAATGCTGTGTCTCTTAAAAAACGCCCTTCTTCAGCAACTCCATTTAGCTTGTCAAGCTGATAGAGGTTTTTTACAAGATTTGATGCTTTAGTTGTACGATTGTCCGGAGAAATGCGAAGCCTTTCACTTTGCTTGACATCCTGAACATAAGTGCTTGCACAACTCTTTAGTGCATATGCAGATTTTGGGCCGACGCCTCTTAGATTTGCAAGTTTATTTGCCGGAGTTCTGTCAATATCTTTTACACTAAGATAACTGACAGCTTGGATTCGCGCGCCAGTCCGATATTTCTTTAGTACTTCGGCTGATGTGTGAGATAGTTTGTAGTCGATCTGCTCGTCAAGGGCCGCTTTTTCTGCTTCGGTTGTTTTCTGCGCAATTGAGTCCGGATTCTGCGCCAACGCATTAACACGCTTTTTCAAACGCTTGAAACGGCGTAACGCAAGCCAATTTCTGAAAAAAGGGGGTGCTTTTGCCAATACAACCGCCACCTTGCATTATCAAATGATTCTTCTGCCTTAATGACCACTCTATGGATAAAAAATGTTTCCATCGAAGAGGGTGCTTTCGTCTACTGCCTTTTCTTTATGCCGCGACGGCGTTTGCGTTGACCTGATCGATCACCTTGCGAATCGCCATCCAGATAGACAGATCTGTGAAGACTTCCACGATGCTGCCCTGATCCGTGAAGGGCGTCTCCTGCAGGACGGACAGATCCTTCATCATGCCGTTGTGGACGATGTATTCCACGATCTGATTGACGAAGTAGATCTGCCGGCTGTCGAGATTCGTATCGTTCAGAAACTCCGCGAAGGCCGCCTTGGCGGCGTTCATGTCCAGACCGACGATCTCCCGCACGAACTCGCCCAAAGGCTTTGAGCCGTATTCGGCCTCATACTCCTGCTTGGTGCCGACCTCGCTCCAGAGGATCCCTTCCAGCACCTTCACGTCGGCCTCGGTCAGCGGGACATTGCCCTTGAGCTTGGCGATCACGGCGTTGTCCTGGTGCTGGCGGACGTAGAACTCCGCCTTGGCCTTGTAGTTTTTCAAATCGTCGTTTTCCAGCTCCGACTCCTTCCACTCGATAGAAAGGATCTCGTCATCGAAGTTTGTGTCATAGATGATTTTGCCGGTCGGGATGTATTTGATTAAATCTCGCAGGCTCTCGCGGATGTGCTCAAACTCGTTGATGCCAGCGTTGTCCAGATAATCCGTGTGCAGGATTTTGTCGATCAGCTCCGCCTCGGCCATGATCTCCGGGATGTTGGCGACGCTCGCCACCGCAGCGACCTTTTTGATCAGATCGTGCCGCGCACGGCTGTATTTCTTCCCGGCGAGATAAGCAAGCTCGATGCCGTACAGCAGCGCGTCGAAACGCAGCGCCTTGGCGTCGTCCGCGTCCGGCTCAATCAGCGGAGCAAGCTCCTGGCCCATCAGCAGCGTGTCCTCATAGGTGAGGGCTTTGTAGTTGTCGGGATTAGCATACAGCTCCACATATTTTAGATGCTGCTTGACAGCAAAGTTGTCGCGGTTCAGCTCCCGCACCTTTTCCACCATGTCGTCCACCAGCGATTTGCGGAAGACGATTAAATCAGGCGTCTGATAGGCCAGATCCTGAAGCTTGAAAGCGATCTGCGCCTTGAGATGGAAGATGGCCCCGGACAGCGCGATCATATTGGCGGTCGGCCGCCCCTTGTTCATGCGGAAGAACTCGAAGTTGCCGCAGAAGTCGAAGATATAGAACTTGTCCTTATCGGCGCCGTCGAGCAGCCCCGGGCAGAGGCGCGTGCCGCGGCCGATCATCTGCCAGAACTTGGCCTTGCTCATGACCTTCTTGAAGAAAACAAGGTTCAGAACCTCCGGCACGTCGATGCCGGTGTCCAGCATGTCCACGGAGATGGCAATCTGCGGCAGCTTGTTCGGCTCGGAGAACTCATCGATGGCGCTCTGGGCGTAGGTCATGTAGTTGTCGATGACCTTGGCCCAGCCTACAAGGTGCGGGTACTCTTTCCCAAAAACCTCAAGGATCTTTTCGGCGTGGGTGTGGTTCTTGGCGAAGATGATCGTCTTGCCGATCTTGTTGCCGTAGTCGATCTTGATGCCGTGGGTCATGAGAACGTTCAGCACTTCACGGATCGTATCCTCGTTGAAAATCCACTCGTTGAGCGCGGAGGAGGCTATGCTCTCCGGCAGTTCGCCGTTTTGATCTTCAAAGGTGTCCTCGTAGATCTGCTTTTCTTCTTCGGGCAGATCGTCGTACACGATGCCCTGCTGGATGAATTTCAGCGTCGTCTCGACGGACAGAAAATCCACCAGATAGCCGTCCTGCACCGCCTGGGCCAGCTCATAGCCGTAGGTGGGCACGCCGCTCTCCAGCTCAAAGACTTCGTAGGTGTTCTTGTCGATCTCGTCCTTGGGCGTGGCGGTGAGACCCACCAGCGGCGCATCAAAGTAGGTGAAGATATCGCGGTATTTGTTGTAGATCGAGCGGTGCGCCTCGTCGCAGATCACCAGATCAAAGTGCCCGACAGAGAAGAGCTTGCCCTCCTCATCCTGCACGGTGTCGATGCAGTTCATCATGGTCTGATAGGTGGAGAACACGCCGCGCGCCTCGTAGTTGTCTTTCTCCTCGCAGAGGTTGGTCACCGAGAGATCGGGCAGGAGGTTGACGAAATTGCGCTTGGCCTGCGTGACGAGGGAGTTGCGGTCGGCGAGGAAGAGGACGTTCTTGATCCAGCCCTGATCCATCAGCACCTTGACGAGCGCGATGACCGTGCGTGTCTTGCCGGAGCCGGTAGCCATGACCAGCAGCGCCTTGCGGCGGTTCTTCTGCCCAAAGCTGTCGCAGACTGCCTTGATGGCCGCCTCTTGGTAATAGCGTCCGGCGATCTTCTTATCCACCACGATGTTCTTGAGACCGCTCCGTGTGCGCTGGAGGTTGAAGAGCTTTTCGAGGTCCCGCTTGGAATAGATCGCCGCGACCCGGCGCTCCGGGTATTGGTTATCCACGATGCGGGTCTCGAAGCCGTTGGTGAGGAACACCACCGGGCGGCGGCCCTGCTTCTGCTCAATGAGGTCTGCGTATAGCTTGGCCTGCTGGCGGCCCTTGGCCACGTCCACACAGGTGCGTTTGGCCTCGATCACGGCGAGCACGCGCCCGTCGTCGCCCAGCAGCACATAGTCGGCAAAGCCCACCTCGGAGCGGTTGGGCATGCCGGGAATCTCGTATTCGTTGATCCAGTTCTTGCCCTCGATCCAGCCCGCGTCTTCCAGCATCGCGTCGATATATAGCTTGCGGGTCTTGTACTCGGAGAGCTCCAGGGGCTTGGGCACATAGGTTTGCTGCTGGGTCTCGCGCCGGGCGGTGAACTCGGCTTTGAGCGCGGCATTCTCTGCCATCAGCGCCGCGAGGTCGATGCTCTCCAAGCCTTCCCCTTTAGGGTTGCCTTCCCCTTGAGGGTTGCCTTCCCCTTGAGGGGAAGGTGTCGCCGCAGGCGACGGATGAGGTGACTTGGCGCCCCCTCCGGGGGAGCTGTCGCGCAGCGACTGAGGAGACTTGGCGCCCCCTTCGGGGGAGCTGTCGCGAAGCGACTGAGGGGGTGTCTCCGCTTGAATGGGGTTCAAGAGATCAGCATCAAACGCCCGCTCCTCGTACTTATCCCCGTAGCAGTAGGCCACGAAGTCCAGAAATATGTAGAGGTTTTCGAGACACAGTGCGGCCTGCTCGCGGCTGATTTTCCTGCCGTCATGGGCGGCGGTGTTGCCGAGCTTGCGAATGAAGTCCATCCGGCGCAGCAGATCGCCGTCCACCACACCGCGGAACTCGTCCGTGCTCATGAGGCTGACCAGCTTGTCGTCCCAGGGCAGTTGCAGCTCGCCGTCCACGGAATACATCCACTTGACGGCAAACTCCATCGCCCGCCTGCAGTTGAGCACACAGGCCGCGGGGTCGATATTCAGGATCTTCTCCGCCGAAACCGCCGCCTCCGCAAAGGGGGCAAACTTGGGCTCGGTGAGGAATATGTCAAAGTTGGTCATAGAAAGGCACCTCGGCTTTTCATACAGCAGAATTATAATGTGGGCGGCAAAACCGTAAATAAGAGGTTCATTTCATCATCACAATCATAGTACCTGTGCCACTCTCTAGTTGTGATAAGTTTGCAATTGACGATAAGTACCTGCCCAATTTCTGCAGTTGAGAAGGTTATAGAAAAATGCTTTTGGTTTTTATATTCTGTTATCTCTTTTCCACGTATCGACCAACGGATTGAATAACTATCAGGCGGGAATGAAGAGTCTACTTCGATCTGGACAGAATAAGAATCACCAACTTCATACTCTGGTTGAATAATGACATTAAACTGGGATGTTGTCTCGCTTGGGGGAAACATTTCTTTTCCACGCGAATCTGTTGCGCGGATTATTTTGGGGACATTCCACATGCGATCCTCACCTCTATCCTTGTAAAACTGTTTTATCCCGTCAATAAAATCATGAGTATAGCAAATCGCTTGCTCGGCTTGCCTAATGCTAATTGGATTTGCATGTGAAAGAGCATTTCGAATAGGTATTAATCGAGTAAGATATATTCTAGCTTCTTCGCACCCCTGAGGATAAGCATAGTCCATAGCTGGTTTGAACAATTCTTTATACCATTTTGGATTGCATAAAAAATATATTATGTGCTCGGCAAATAACGTATCGGTTGCCCTAGAGAAACGCGATGGCTCTTTCTCAATCATTTGATGGATATGATCTCGTATTTCTTTCTTTATAATATGTTCGCCGGAATCAGAAATGGCATCTACATAGTTGTCGCCATATTTCTCAACCATTCTTTCATGAATCAATCGTCTTGCCCATGTTTCAAATGATTCAATACAATTCCGACAATATGCCCGCAATTCCTCTTGAGAAACACTGTGAAACATGTATTGTCACCTCACCCAAAGCATTCCCTCATTCTGCTATCAAACATGATCGGGGCTACACCCAGATTCGTGTTTTCTGTTCAACCCTGGTCCTTTTCCAGCTCAGTCACCAGATCATTTGTTTTCGGAAATACTATTTCACCTATCAGTACTTCACTGCTTACGACAGATAACAACTCACATAGGCCATCAATTAAGTTTAGCAAAGATTCAAAGTCAATGTTGTAGGCAACGCCTTCCTGTAGGCTATCATAATCTAAGTGCGCCAACCTTTTGTTTCGAACATCTTTTGAAACGACACTTTGGTATTCCTCAATAAGGCGATCTATTGCTTCGAGAATGTGTTTATTGACGTTCAGTTCAGCACACTGTTTTTTTTAACGTTTGTATGCTGCAATTAGTGTGTCCATGTGTTGAGTCTGAATCGAAGAGTTTTGACACGATAGATAGTGTTTGCTGTTCAAGTGCTATTTCGCATATCTCAAGAAAATCAGAAAGAGGCTCTCGTTTTCTTGCCCTTCTCTTTTGCATTACAATAAGCGCCGCAGCGTCTTTCTGTGCCTCGTACACAAGCACCGTAAGAGCAGATATTAATTCAAACAAATGACTCACCTACTTTTGAATCAAGCTATCATACAGGAATTGTCTATCTCCAAGATACTTCTGAAGTGGTAAATTTGGATTTGTCGATCTG
>Ga0256405_10004713_pt1 | contig 24988 bp, 14 predicted proteins | sample RumenRJG_02DNA_FD_189096 | JGI IMG/M metagenome (GOLD analysis project Ga0256405, IMG submission 189096) | Bovine rumen microbial communities from Lethbridge, Alberta, Canada - RJG_02 | ecosystem: Host-associated > Mammals > Digestive system > Stomach > Rumen | place: Canada: Alberta... | reverse complement strand
TATAACTATCTAAAAAAATGTATATTAAGTCAAGTTGATCTATCAGTTAAAGATTATAAACGAATAGATGAATTAAAAGAATATATAAACAACATAGAAGAAAAAAATAAGAAATTAAAAAAAAAAGATAAAATAAACATAGATAAAGAAAAAACTGAACTTAAAAATTTATATAAAAAACAAAAGATAAGAGAAATAAAAGAAATAATATTAAACGAGATATTAGAAAACAGTGATTATATAGAAAAATTACAAGAAACTAAATGCCCTTTTACAGTTAATGAATTAAATTCTCTACGTGTTTTTGATGGGAAAAATAATGGAAAATCGTTATTAGATATAGTGTTTAATATAAAAACTAGTATAGGTAAGATATTAAATTGTTTTAAAGTCATATCATCAGATGTAAATATCAATGATAATTTTGAAATATTAGAAGGATTAAGTAACATATCCGTAAAGAATTTAGATAACTTATATAACGACTTAAACAAATTAGAAAATGGATTTATATCTGTTTTTTCTAATAAAAAAGCTTATAAACGTTATAAAATATCTGATAATAAATTTAACATCTACATAGATTTTAGTTCTGATAAAATAAAATATACTGATCAAAGAAATAAGAAGTTTTTAAAGTTATTTTTAAACCCTTATTTTATATCTACTTTCTTTGTTTGGTTTTTACATATAGGGCTTCATGAAAGATCATGGTTGGGAGCAATGTTATTTCCATTTGGTATGGATTTTTTAGGTAAAGAAGAATATAATTACGGTAATATATGCCAACTTATAAAAAATTTAAAAGATAGTCCAGAATTAGGTAATGCTATGAAATTTATATTTCCTACATTGCTAACATCGATATACTATTTTCTCTGTTATAAAGTAGGTTACGCATGGTATAGTTATTTTAACCCAAGTAACTTCTATACCGTTTTAGCTAAAAAGTTTTATAAGATAAAAAACTACATATTAACATTAGAAAAGATATTTGACGTATTCCAAAGTAATGAAGATCTATACATACTCTTTAAAGATAAATTAACTCATTGTAGGAATTTATTTGTTGATAGAAATGGATTTACAAAAGAACAAAATGAGATGTTAGAGTTATTAAAGATAATACCTGCTAAATGGAGTTACTGGAAACAATGGGGAAAAGCTAGACCTCAAAAGTTATGTAGGTTTTTTTACCTATTCGATAAACATAAGGATATATTTAACGATGCTATATTGGAAATAGCTGAAATAGAGACTTATATAAACACAGTAAAACTGTTAAATGATGAAAAATATAAAGATAAGGTATGTATTCCCGTCATATCTAATAACACCACACCAGTAGTCATCGCTAATGATGCTTGGAACCCTTTCATAGACGTACAAAAAGCAATAACAAATAACATCAGATTAGGTAGAGATGTTAGTGATGATATAATAAGATATAAAGATAAAGATGGTAATACGATAACAAAGACATTGAAAAATGGATATTCAGTAGGGATATTATATGGTATGAACGCAGGTGGTAAGACAACGATATTAGAAACGATATCTTTACTATATCTGATGTCTAAAAGCTATGGAATATGTTTTGCAAAAAGTGCTGAGATAACTAACTTTAAACGTCTTTATACTATGATAGATATAACTACAGATCTGTCAAAAGGTTATAGTAGATATATGTCTGAAGTAATAACAACAGATAGATTATTAGATGAGATATCAGATTTAAATAACATCAACGATAGTGTGTTGTTGATGTGCGATGAGTTATTTGCAGGTACTAACGCAGAAGCTGCTGGTAAACTGTCAGTAAACGTACTGAAAAACTTAGTAAAAAATAAATATGTCGTATCACTGTTTTCAACACATAATAAAAAACCTACAGAACTAGAAAAGATAAATAGCCTGTTCAGGAACCTATATATGTACGTAGACACCTCAGATAATGACGTAGTATATAAATATAAAGTAAAACAAGGATTTAATGAAGGTAACCTCGCAGAATCATTGATAAAACATATGCAGAAAAAAGGTCTCATTAAACATAGTAACAAAATGTTACTTAATAAGTAACCACCTACTTTAAAAGTAGGCAACTTGTTCTCAGACGCCGAACCGGCTGTTACTTTAAAAGTAACCAACAAGATACTTTTAAAAAAGTATCACAAAATAATACATTATCTATTAAAAATACATTATATATTCGTCTTTATGAATATAAAGACATCTTGGATCCAACGTCACGTTGGGGTTTTTTAGTTAAGTTTTTTGATAAAAAAGTTAATTTTTTGGTTACTTTTTGGTTTAAAAAGTAACTGATCTGTATGTGCTCATGCGTGTACAAATTAAACTTCCCTGCAATTTAGTTTTTGGTTCTTTTCCTAAAAAGAACGAACGGAATTTTTGAACACTTTTTTTGACGTGGAAAAAAGTGTTGATTTTGCTACTTTTGTAAAAAGTAGTTACTTAGAAAATAATAAACAATAATAACTGTTTATGTATTAAGCCCGTACGGCGTTGAATACGAGTTGATTACTTTTTAAGTATGAGCCTGTTCGGCGTTTGAGAACGTATATCCAACATTATGTTGGAAAAAATAATAATAAATATTGAATTATATTGTAAATATTTTGTTAACATATAATATATAGAGAGTTGGCTGAGTGGTTGAAAGCGACAGTCTTGAAAACTGTTATACACTTTACGTGTATCATGGGTTCGAATCCCTTACTCTCTGCTTTAGATATTTTTTTATTTTATATTTTTATTTAATTTAATTTATGTTTTTCAAATTTCCTTTTGTTATATTAATCAAATTTATATTTATTTTTATTTCTTATTGTATTTATGCAGATTTTAATTATATTGATAAAAATATAATATATTTGATTTCTAATGATAAAAAGAATGAGATGATAAATTATTATAAAAATAGAAAAGATTTTTTTATTTTAATGTCTGATAAATTTGATAAAGATAATAGTTTTAATTTTCAATTTACCAATAAAGATAATAATGTGATTATTGATGTAAATTTACATTTTAAAGAAATTTATTATAATCCGATAACAAAAAATAACGAAATTAAAGAAAAGATATATTTTAAAGATTCAAAAGAAAATCTCATTTTAGAGCAAGATCTTAAAGATTTTACTGTTGTTGTTTTTAAAATAAAATTATTAGATTATAGTGAAAAATATATAATTTGTAATGATTGTAATAGTTTTGAAAAAATACTTAATAGTAGTAAAGATAAAGAATATATTGGTTTATTTCAAAATTTTAAGGATATTAAAGAGATATCAGTAGAATATATTTCAAATAATAAGAATAAATGGGATAATGCACATACATTATTTCAAGAATGTAAAAATTTAGAAAAAATTGATTTTAAAGATCATGAATATAATTTAAAAAATATTTCTGTAATGTTTGGTGGTTGTAAAAATTTAAATGAAATAAAAAATATTAAAAGTATTTTTGAAAAATCTGAGAATATAAAAGATTGTCAAATGTTATTTTCAGATTGTGAAAAATTAAAATTTGATAAAATAGGTTTTAAAAATATAAAATTACCAAAAAATTTTAATATATTTGAAATGTCTAATTTTAAAGTAATAGATTTAAGTAGTTGTGATTTTTCTAATGTTGAACAATTTACGTTTAAATTTGCTGAAACTGAACAAATAAATTTTAATATCACTTCTAATACAAATAATTTAAAAGATTTAAAACGGGCTTTTTTTAAATGTGATAATATTAAAAAATTAGATTTAAGTAAAATGACTGTAGATAATGTTACTGATTTTAAATATATTTTTACATATTGTAAAAATTTAGAAGAGATAAATATCACTGGATGGAAATTTAATGAAGAAGCGCTTTGTATAAATTTTTTTGCAGAATGTGATAAATTAAAGAAGATAATAGGTTTAGAAAATATTATAGTCAAAACTGTACAATTTACAGATAGTTATACATCTATTAATTGTGGTAATTTTTTTTATAACAATGAAAATTTAGAAACTTTAGATCTATCGACATTTAAATTTGAAGATTGTGATAAAAGCTTTATTGAAAGATGTAATATAAAAACTGTTATATTACCTAATGATCCCAATTATGCAAAATTGGTAATAGAGAAATGTCTAAGATATAAACAATCACAAAATACTATTGAAAACTTAAAATACGGAGATTATGAGTTAAATAACATCAACGACTATGATGATTTATTACTTTTTATATCAGATTCTAAAGACTATTTAGATAATAGAAATAAAATCAATGATGAGATAAGAATAAAACTACAATCTATACAAGATCCAAATATACCAAAAGTAACAAATAATAATAACACCTGTTGTTGTTTATGTTTTACTAAATGTTGTTGTTGCAAACGTAACGTTTGATCTTTATTCTCAAACGCCGAATCGGCTTAATACTTGGTTACTTTTAAAGTAACTCTCAGACGGCGAACCGCCTTAATATATTATTTACTAAATATTATTGCTTACTTTCTAAGTAACTACTTTTTACAAAAGTAGCAAAACCAACGTGACGTTGGATCCAACTTATTATTGTTGGTTACTTTTAAAGTAACACTTTTTCCACGTCAAAAAAAGTGTTCAAAAACCAACGTGACGTTGGATCCAATATTATTGTTGGTTACTTTTAAAGTAACAAAACTAAATTGCAGAGAAGTTTAATTAGTACACACAGGAGCACATACAGATCAGTTACTTTTTAAACCAAAAAGTAACCAAAAAATTAACTTTTTTATCAAAAAACTTAACTAAAAAACCCCAAAACGTTTAACTTTATATTTTACTTAATAAATAATGTATTAAGCCGGTTCGGCGTCTGAGAACGTATTTTTGTTGCTTTTTTAAAAAGTAGAGAGGAAGTTGAATAAATTATCTTCTTTATATATGTTACCTATTATTTGTATTCCGAAAGGCATGTTGTTATTGTCAAAACCACAAGGTATAGATATAGCTGGATATCCTGTTAAAGAAGCTAATGTTACTACTATATCATCCCATTCTGAATTATCTTCATTACGTTTTTCACCTATGTTAAATGCGCTTGTTGTTGTTGTTGGTAGTATTATAAAATCATATTTTTCGAATATCCTTTTAAATGTCTCTTTAAATTCTTCTCTAAGTTTATTTGCTTTGTCGATATAACGATTTTTTTTATTAGTTTCGAAGAGATAATTTCCAATAAGTAATCTCTTTTTTACTTCATCGCTAAAACCTTCTGTTCTAGTCTTTGTTATCATTTCATCAAAAGATTTATAGTTATCGGCTCTATAACCATAGTTAATACCATTATATCTAGAAAGGTTAGTACAAGCCTCTATTGTTGTTAATGTAAAATACATTGCAGCTGAATATTCAAGATTATTAAATATTATATTTTCAATATTATGACCGTTATTAGATAGGTTGTCGATAAAATTTAAAATACCTTCTTTAACTTCTTTTTGAATACATTTAATATTTAAAGCATTTTCTAAAACAGCTATGTTATATTTTTTATTGACGTCGATATTGTCGTTTTTAATATATTTATCACAATTTAGAGAATGATCTAAGTTATCATAACCAGATATAATTTCAAAAATATCTTCAATATCATTAATATCATTACCTAAAATACCAACAACATCAAAAGATGATGCGTGAGATATAACACCATATCTAGATATTCTTCCGTATGAAGGTTTAAAACCTATTATATTACAATAAGAAGCAGGTTGTCTTATAGATCCACCAGTATCTGTTCCTAAAGATATATGACACATGTTACTTTGTACAGCTACAGCTGATCCTCCTGAAGATCCTCCTGAAGTTTTATTGTAGTCTAGTAGATTATGTACAGGACCATATATAGAGTTTTCATTAGATCCACCCATACCAAATTCATCACAGTTATTATGACCTATTATTAAACCATCATTAGATAATATTCTTTCAACAACAGTGGAATTATAATTAGAAATAAAACCTTCTAGTATTTTACTAGCAGCAGATACTTGGTGATCTTGATAACATATTAAGTCTTTTATTGATATTATCATTCCAGCAAGATCTTTTTGTGTATTGTTGCTAATTTTTTCTTTAATAATTTTACTATTATTAATAAATTCATCTTTATAAAATCTACAGAGACAATTTAGGTTTTTATTAAGATTTTCAACATTATAAACTGAATTTTGAATGTTATCATTAAATTTTAAATAGTCATTATATTTATGTAGTTTTTTATTATCCATATTTTTTAGTTAATAAATTGTTTTTATTAGTCCTCTAAGTATATGTTTTTATATAAAAATTTATTAACATAAAATATATAAGTATGTACTATAACAAACTCATACTAGCTAAAATATTAAAATTTCTAGCAATATTGAATTTATGTAATATAAATGCAGAAAATAAAAAAAATATTTTAAAAAACCAATCTAAAGGTGATAAAAATAATGACAAAATAAGTGATAGTAAAAAAAATATTGGTAAAAAAGAAAATATTAAGGAATCTAAAGATAATTCAAATATAAAACCAACAAGTAATATTGATGTTAATAATGAAAAAAAAGTTATTAAAACAACTGTTGATAATAAAGAAAATACTAATAATAAAGAGATTATTAGGAGTTTAGATAAGGTAAATAAGCTTTCTGAAGATTTAAATAAAAATGGAAATATCGATGATTTATTGTTTTTAGATGATGATGACGATTTAAAAGATTTATTTGGAAATGATGTGTTATTTTTAGAAAATAATCATTTACCTTTTTTAAATATTCCAATTTCTTTTTCTTATTATTTAACGCTTATAGATTATAATTTAAAACGTGTTGATAAAAATCAGAGGAGTGATTATTTTAATAAAAAAATTATAAATATGAATTCCTCATATGTTGTATTATATAAGTTTACTACATTACATAAGAAAATCTGGGATAGTTTTTTAGTCAAGAGACCTAATAGTAATTCTATAAAATATATTAGAGATCATTTTGTTCCTAGTATTGGTATTTTTTTTGAAAAAGCATCATATGGAAATTATTTTTCATATAAGATAAAAAAAGAATCAGATGATGATTCAAAATATAAAGATATAGAGTCAACGGTTACAGTGCCTATTATAAGGTTAGGGCCGGTTATTAAGTTTACATGGACAAAAGATGATACTAATATTATCAATTCTTCATTTATGGTAAGTGCTGGATTCCAGACTAATTTTTATAAAAATGGATGCTGTTGTTTTCATTGTAAAGACACTAATTGGGTTTATGTAAATTCTGATTTTTATAGTATAAACAAGGTTGGTATTAATGGTTATTCAAAGAATATAGATAATTTTAAGATGAAGCATTACTATGTTATGTTTCATTTAGAATTTGGATTTTATTTTATAAAGATATTTACGCGTTTTTATACGCCAATATCTAGTAGTAATAATACTAACATGGCATTTTTAGATTTTTTCAAAATGGATAAGTGTAATATTAAAGATGGTAAAGATAATGATATGGATCAAAATGTATCTAAGAAATTGAATTTCGACAAATGGACAATGAGTTGGGGGGTATCGTTGTCTATTTAATACAATTTTTATTAGTCTAAATATATATAAGCATTCGTAGTTCAACTGGATAGAATATCAGACTTCGGATCTGAAGATTATAGGTTCGAATCCTATCGATTGCACAATAATTTCATTAATTTAAGTAATAGAATTATATATAGTTTTTAAATGTTTTTTATAACATTTGTTAGCATTTTTTTTATTTTATATAAAGAAATAAATTTTAATTTGTGTAATTAAAAAAATTATATTATATTAAAAATAATATATTGCCTATGATAGTCAAAGATATTAAATTAAAATATTGTATAGGTGTTTTACCTATTAATATAGTTTTTGCACATGATGTTGAAGAGAATACAAAAAGTTTAAATGATGCTTTAGAAAATAAAGATACAGGAAAATTGGTAAGTGATAAAGATGAAAGAAAACAGCCAACTGTTTGTAGTATTTTATGTGAAGGTGATAGTATAAAAAAAAATTTAACTCCAGAAGAAAAAGTACCGGAACTGGTTAAAAATATAATTATAGAGAGTAATATTGTTCAACATAAATGTAATAATAGTCTTATTGAAACAAAGAATAATGAAGTGAAAGTTACAGATAAATTATTATTAAAAAAAATAAAAGATAAAGTTAGAGATAAATGTATATTGACTGAAATACAAATTGGAGATCAGTATTTATATTTTTTCACTGAAGAAGGTTTAACAATTAGATATTTTGTAAAAATTAGTGAATGTAAGAAATATAATGAAATTATTTCAAAAAATTTTAAAGATATTTTAAATAATGGAAATAAATTTAATGTTACTGTAAGTAATGGTGAAGTAATTATTAAACCTAAAAAAGGTAATATTATTAATGGTTTTATACCAGATACCGGTAATGGTAATAACCAAACTATCGATGAAGAAAAATGTATATCTCCTAAAGAAAAAGAGTCTTTCGAAAATCCTTTTGAACAAAATCCAGGAGGAGCTAAGAGTATGATGGAAGGAAATAATCTTGGAGAGATTAATGATAAAAATTTAAATAATGGAAATACTGATAAGGATGATTATGGATTTGATAAAGCTTCTGAATATAGGAATGATGGTAAAAATGGATATACTAGTAGTTCTACCGATAATATAAATTATGAAACGAATAATCGTGAATCTGGTAATTCTTTAGGTAATTTAGTTCCTGAAACGGCTAGTTATGACCGTAGTAATCCTTATGGTTCTAATAATGATTCTGAAAATGTTGGTGGTGAATATATGGTTCCTTTAGATGATAAAAATAATTCTGAAATGAATAATTCTTTAGGTGAGACGATATAACTCCTGATAAGACTTATTAATGTTGAGGTAGTAAATAAAAAATATAAGACTTTTTAAAAATTCAAAAATTCAAAAATCTTAAAATAATACACATTTTTATCTATCATAAAATCAAACTAAGTTTGGCTTTACTTTCTAAGAAAGTAAAGCCGGTTCGGCGTTTGAGAACGTGTTGGTTACTTTTTAAGTAACTTTTTAAGAAATTCTGTTATATATTTTTGATTATTGTTATTAACTAAAGATATGGGGTTAAATTATATATCTGTTATTGGTTTAGAAATTCATATTCAGTTAAATCTTAAAAATAAGATGTTTTCACCAGAGATATTTAGTTATGGGGCTATTTCTAATACTCTGATAAGTAATATTACAAAAGCATATCCAGGGACTTTACCACAATTTAATGATAATGTTATAGAGAGTGCTGTAAAATTAGGTTTGTCATGTAATTGTAATATAAGTAATTTAAATTATTTTTCTAGAAAAAGTTATTTTTATCCAGATTTACCAAAGGGTTATCAGATAACACAAGATGACACTCCAATATGTAGAAATGGAAGAATATATTTTGATGTTAATGATGTTGAAAAATATGTAAATTTAACAAGAATACATATCGAAGAGGATACAGCTAATTTAAAGGTTGTTAAAAAAAAAGATGATATTCAAAGTTATAGTAAAGATAATATTTATAATAATAATGGTGATGAGATATTTATAGATTATAATAGATGTGGAGTGGCTTTATTAGAATTAGTAACAGAACCTGAATTTAGAACTAGTGATGAGGTGTTTTCTTTTTTACATGAACTACGTAGATTAGTTAGGTTTTTAAATATATCTAATGGAAATATGGAAGAAGGTTCATTGAGATGTGATGTAAATATATCTTTAATGAAAAAAAATGACGATAAATTTGGTAATAGAGTTGAAATAAAAAATATAAACTCTATTTCTAATGTTAAAAATGCAATAGAATTTGAAATATTAAGACAAGCTAATTTATTAGATAATGGTAAAAAAGTAGATATTGAAACAAGGATGTTCATTGCAGAAGATAATAGTACAAAAAAGATGCGTTCTAAAGAATCTAGTGACGATTATCATTACATAAGAGATTATGATTTAAATCCAATATATATTTCTAATGAACAGATTAATGATATTAAAAATAAAATAACGTTATTACCTCGAGAATATAAGAAAAAACTAATTAATGAATATCATCTTAATAAATCCATTGCAGAGATATTTATTGAAGATATACCGCTTTTAAAATATTTTGAAGATATATGTAATTGTAATAATTTTAAAAACTATGATAAAGTTGCTAATTGGTTATTAGGACCTATTAAAGGTATTTTAAATGAATATAAATTAGAAGTCACTGATATTAAAATACCTAAAGAAAATATCGTAGAATTAATACAATTAGTTATCGATAATAAGGTTAATTATAGTACAGCTAGTCAGGTTATATTAAAACAAATGTTTGAAAATCCTGATAAAACACCAATATATATAGCTAAAGAACTTAATCTAATACAAGATCTAGAAGAAGATAATGTTAAAATTTTAGTTGATGAAGTGTTAGAAAAATATAAAGATAGAATTGAAGAATATAAAAATGGTAAAAAAGGTTTATTAGGAGTTTTTATCGGTGAAGTTATTAAAAATAGTAATGGAAAGGCTAATCCTATATTAGTAAAAAATCTTATATTAAAACATATAGAAAATAGTTAATAGTAAATATATGTAGATTTTTAAAAATAGATTTTGAATAGATTGTAAATTATAATTTTAATAGTTTTATATTAAAATTACTTTTTGTTATATCTCAAATATATGTCATAAAGAAATACTCCTAACATAAATAAAGATAATGTTGATTGACTAAATATAAAGTTATTATGTAGTACTTTATCTTTAAATAGATCACATTTTGTTTTGTTATCTTTTTTATTATTTTTTTTATCTTCCTTTATGTTATCTTTTTTACCATCTTTTACATTATCTTTTTTATCTTCTTTTTTATCTTCCTTTATGTTATCTTTTTTACCATCTTTTTTATCATTTTTTACACTATCTTTATCGTTTTCACATTGTTTATTATTTTTTACAGCATTTTTATTTGATGTGTTTTTTTCATTTAAAGATTCAATATATTTTCTAGTATAAATATATCTGTAAAAATTACTTAATGCAACTACTATAGGTTTTAATTGTGCATCAGTAAGTGTTGATATACCATAATTATAATGATTAGTACCATTGTAAAATAATCTTAAATAATTTGCACAACTTTCATGATAGTTTATATCGTAATTCTTTTTACTTAAAGTATCTACTATTTGTATAGGAATATTAAATATTTTAGAGAATATATTAACGATAGTATATTCGCCAAAAGTTCCATTTTGTTTCATTTCACTTATGTATTTTTTTAGATAACCTTCACCTAATTCTTTCATATCTTTATCTTTACATAGTTTATCACAAACAAAAAGTCTTATAACTTGATTATATTTTTCTGTGTTAAATATAAGACTACTTAACATATTAAAAAGACAATTACCGTCTTTAGTAGCTTTTGTAACTATTTTTTTTTTAAAATCATAAGTAACACAAACATAATCATTAATAGCCATATATTTTGTATTATTGTGTTTAATATCGATACAATTATAAAAAGCGTTTGTAACTAAATTTGGATTAATAAAATTCGTATTATCGTTTATATTTATAGTACAATTAGAAACAGGTTGTGCTGTTTTAAAAACACAGTTTAGATTATTTTCCATGGCGTAATTATTTAAAGTACTTGTTGTAAGTAAAAGTACTTTGTTTTTTTTATTAAAAATAAACATAATTTACTCTATTATTCTAACCATATAGTTTATATGTAAAATTTTACTAAGTATAATTTTAAAACCTACTTTGTAAAGAATCATTATATTTTTTTTATTTAATTAAAACAATAACTATTTTATTATTAAAATTTTTTAAGAAATGTAAGATATATTTAAAAATATTGTTTTATAAATAATGTTTTGTTAAATTATAAGTATAATTGTATGAATATTATATATCGCATTTTATTATTAACAACAATATTTTATGGTAAGATTATATGTGATGATGCTGAACCTGCTAAACCTAATTATGATTTAACTATTTATGTAAATGGTATACCACCTTTACAAATTGAATCTAAAAATATTCATGAATGCAAAATATCAGAAATATGTAAACAAATACATGATGAATTAAATAAAGATGAAAATATTAAAAGATTTTGTGTAGATTATCCAGGTACTCCAGGAGATGATTTTAAAAAAATGTTTGACAATATTGGAAATGGAAATTGTACTTTAGAGAAATATAAAAAAAAAGATGGAGATGATGGTACATATAATTATTTTTTAGAATTTTATAAGGATTCAAACACTTATGATGATATCAAAGTAGATAATCTTGCAAATATTAAAGAAATTTATTTAATAAATCCTACAGAAAATCCAAATTATAAAGTTATAATTGAAGATTCTGATATTTATGATAATAGTAAAGTTGAATTTAAAAATAATGTGAAAAAAATGATAGAAACAATACCTTTTAAATTAGAATTTTGTCATAAAAATATTCTTAAAACTATACTTAAAGAAAATACTATTGGTGGAGATAATTTTGATATTGATGATATTGAAATAGATAATAATGAAATAAAAGTAAAAGTTAAAATAGAAAAGACAAAAGAAAATGCATGTTATAAAAAAATTACATTAGGATTAGGATTAGAAGTAGAAGTAGAAGCAGAAGATTATTTTTATTATAATTATAACGAAATAAGTAAAAACGAAAATCTTTTTTATAAAGATTTTAAGAATAAATATAAATTTACATTAGACGAAATAAAAGAAATTTTTAAGTTAAAAAATACTTATTTTCTTATAAAAAATGATGAAAATATACTATATGAAGTAGGTAATAATACTATAGGATTATATAATACTAAAAAGATTATTATTAAAAGTATAATTTATCAAACTAAAGATCAAAATGGTATTATAACAGAAAATGAACAATTAGAAACAGCTGCTGGTGGTAAAATTACACCAATAACAGTATATACAGATTATGATAAAATTATAGACTTTTTATATGACTTATCTTCTTTGTTACATTTAAATTTATATGAACATCATGAAATTTATGATAATACCAATACAAAGATAACAGATGATAATAACTTATATAAATTGTGTAAAATAATAATAGATAAAGACTCATTAAAAAGTAAATATGATGTTGAGTATAAAGTAGATAATAAAGATGAAAAAAAAGAATTATATTTTTCTGAAGATAAGCAATGTGAAGAAATATGTAGATTAATTGTTTGTGATAAAGAGGCAAAAAATTTTATTTTAAAAGTTGAAGGTGGTAACTCTTATACTTATAAAGATACATTACCTAGTTCAAAACCTGATAAAACTCCAATGAAATATACACTTGAACCTGTAGAGAAAGAGGAAAGAAAACAAATTGATTTTACTGGTCTTAAGAAGGATAGTATAAAAATTGATGATAATGCTGGTAAAGATGTAAAGATAAGTAATATGGAAGAGTTAATAGATTCTAATGATAAATTATATAAAGAAAATACCAAAATAGAAGGAGAGGTAAGTAAATTTAATAATGCACTTAAAGAAAAAAAAGGTTGTTATCAATACAATAGATAAAAGACAATTTGCAGATCAAAACAATACATATTGTTATTAATTATTATAAAATTATTCTTATATTTTGGATAATTAATATATTTAGAAGTGTGACATTTACTTTTAAAATAAAAAATATTTACTTTCTAAGAAAGTAACAAAGGTACGTTTTTACATTCGTAAAAACAAGAATATATAGTGTATTTTAATATATTATCTATTAAATAAAATATAAAGTTAAACGTTTTAGGGTTTTTTAGTTAAGTTTTTTGATAAAAAAGTTAATTTTTTGGTTACTTTTTGGTTTAAAAAGTAACTGATCTGTATGTGCTCATGTGTGTACTAATTAAAAGTTCCTGCAATTTAGTTTTTGGTTCTTTTCCTAAAAAGAACGAACGGAATTTTTGAACACTTTTTTTGACGAGGAAAAAAGTGTTGATTTTGCTACTTTTGTAAAAAGTAGTTACTTAGAAAGTAAGCAAGTAATATAAGATTTATATATTAAGCCTGTACGGTGTTTGAGAACGTAGATCCAAACTCAGTTTTGATCTACTAATTTAAGAATTAATAATGATAAATTTTTTCATAAAACACTAAAATGGATCACTCCTTTTTAAATTATATTTTGCCTAAATATTATTAAATTCAAATTGTTTTAAAAAATTTATATCGTTTAATGAATACATTCTTATATCTTTTATTCTATGTATTAATAATGATGTTCTTTCAATCCCTCCACCAAAAGCTATTCCTGAATATTTCTTACTATCTATATGACAGTTTTGTAATACTTTTTCATGAATAACACCTCCTCCAAATATCTCTAAATAACCACTATTTTTACATATTGGACAACCTTTAGAATTACAAATAAAACACTGTACGTCTATTTCAACACTTGGAGATGTAAATGGAAAATATGATGGTCTAACTCTAATATCTGTTTTTGATCCATATAACAATTTCACAAATGATTTAAAGATATATATCATATCTAACATACCTACACCTTTATCAACATAAAAACCATCTATCTGATGAAAATAACAATGTGATCTAGATGATATTGTTTCATTTCTATAAACCCTACCTATAGAAATACATTTAATAGGAGATTTATATTTTTCTAATATTCTAATTTGTGATGATGATGTATGTGTTCTTAATACTAAATCTTTAAAATCTTTAATAAAAAAAGTATCTTGCATCTCTCTTGCTGGATGATCTTTAGGTACATTTAAAGCACTAAAATTATGCCAATCATCTTCTATTTCAGGTGTATCTATTATATCAAAACCTATTTTTTTAAATATCTCAATAAATTTTTTTTCAATATTAGTTAATGGATGCCTATTACCTAAATTAACATTTACTGGAAGACTGAAATCTATATTATCGTCCTTTTTATTGTCGTTATTTTTAAATTTTTCAGATAACAATTTATATTTAGCATCAAAATTATCCTTTAAATCATTTATTATTTTCCCTAATTCTTTTTTTACACTAATATCTAAAGTCTTAAAATTTTGAAAAATTATATTAAATTCTGAATTAAAATAGTTTTTAAAATCATTAAGTTCATTTTTATTATTTATATTTGTATTTTTTATTTTATCTAATAATTCTGTTATTTTTTTCTTTAATACATCTATCATAATGATTTTTTATATATATAGAGCGGAAGACGGGACTTGAACCCGCGATCTCAACCTTGGGAAGGTTATATTCTACCATCTAAACTACTTCCGCTTTATTATTATGTCTAATTTTTTAAATGTAAAATTACTAAAAAAAATAATCTATTTATGAAAAAATCTTTATAAAATTTTTATAACAAAAAAAATACATAACTAAAATATTATTTATAGTAAAATTTTACTAATTTTATAATAAGATGTCGATACTCGTGAAAAGGTTTTATGATTTTATAATTAAGTTTCAAATTTATATTGTTATACTATACTGTAAATATTGTTCTATTTTTGCATCTAGTAAACCATTTGAAGATGAATTAAATAAAAAAAAGAAAATCGTAAAAGTAAAAAAAATAGAAAAACAAATAACTAAAGAAATTGAAAAACCAATAGAAAATAATATAGATAATAATATTGATAAAAATTTAGATGATAAAAAAATACATAACCAATTAGAAGATGATTTATTAAATACAACAAATAACACTAACTCTAATAATGTAAATAATAAAAATGATACTATAAATAAAGCAGATGATAATATTGAAAATAATAAAATTGACTCAATAGATAAAAAAGAAGATATTAAAGAAAATATTGAAGAAAATAAATCAAATGATAGCACTGATATTGAATACGATAATAATGAAAAAAAAAATGGTAATGAAGATGGTATTGGATATGATGATGAAACGAGAAATAAAAAAAATATAGACGTTAATGAAAAATTAAAAGAAACTATTAATAATTTAGCATATGAACAAATTAGATATAAATTGAAAGATTATAAATCTATTTTTACTGAAATTATACAAAAGTGTAGAAATAAGGCTGTATTCCTTTATAATAGAGATAATTTTACTAATTTTGATGATAAATATGATTATGATGGTAAATATATAAAAATTGATGATATTTTTACACATATTGATGAAATTGGTGAAAATGAATTTAAAATAAATAGTGAAGATATTTCTGCTGAATATAGTATTGATGAAAAAGATTCAGATTTACCAAATGAAATATTACTTATAAAAGATCCTGTTTATAATTTTGTTTATTCTATACGATGTAGTGCTTCAGAAGTTCAAGAATTACATTTTTTAAATGAAACACCAGGAGAATTATATCATCAAAATGATGGTTATAAAGAAAAATATCTTTTTAAAAATAACTTATATTTATATATAAATGAAAAAGTAGAAGAAGAACAAACACAAAATGATGATCCTTCTATGATAAATAGATATATGATATTTTTTAAATATCTATTATCCTTATTAGATAATTCAGATATATATTGTTCAAAAATAGAAAATAATACTAATGTTAAATATTTTGTTAAAACTAGAAAGAAAATTAATATTTTTACCGCAATAGGATTAAATACACAAAAACCTATTATATATGACGTTAATGATGTTATAATTGAAGGTGTTATAAAATCAAAAAATTAAACAAAATATAATTAACAATTGTAAAATAAAAAATTTAAAAGAATTAAAATGAAAAGAGTTTTATTGTGTTTTTTTAGCGTTTTAAATATATTTCCTGAAAATAATATTTTAAACAAAATTTTTTCTGATTATTTTGAATTATATAAAAGTAAGTATTTTTCATCGTCAGACAGTGATAATATAAAACATCTAGGCATTTACTTTAATGATTTTATAAAAAATAATTCAGAACTTGTTGAATATGTTAAAAATAATGACGTAATTGATACAAAGTTTTTAAACAATATAAATTTTATTTACAACTCTAATTTAGAAAAAAATGTTAACTTCATAGACATCGTAAATAAATGTAAAACATTAATAGGAAAATATATTTTATCTATAAAATTAGCAAATCCAACAGATAATATTGAAGATATCGTAAATAACCAAAATATAATAAAATTCTTTATTCAAAATGAAGATATAAAAACAGAATTAAACGATATATTATCCGAATTATCTAAAATAGAAAAGTCTTTAATGGATTTTTATGATAAAAATTCTAAATTTTATAACATCGAAAAAGATAAAGATCTATTACGACGTTTTTATTTTAAAAATAGAAATAACTCTAATCGTTCTGTTAAATCTTTATATTTTAAAAAGTTTTTCAATGATATTTGGCATATATTAATAAAACCATATTTTTCAGGAGCAGGAACAGCTTTATATCTGACATCATTTATATTTACTTTTAATAATTTAAAAGGTAAAATTCCTCTATTACTAGCACAACTAATACCAATCCCTTTACTAAAAGAAATATTTATATTAATAAATATTAAAGAGATTTTTAATTCTTTAAATGATAAAAAATCAATAATATGTGGTGCATTGTTTGTTGGTGGATTGATAACAAGCATATTTAGCTATATTAGAATATATAAAAAATATAAAGAATATAGAAACCGATACAATGAAATTGCTGAAAAAATAAAAGATCTACAAATAAATTTAAATATAATGAATATAGTATTGGGAATCATAAAAAATAATTCTGAACTAAACAACTATTTTGCTAACAAAATAAAAAATATAGAATATCTAATTGAAAAAAGAAGTGATGATAAAAATATTAAGTTTTTAGTTGATTTTCTATTAAAAGTTGATTCTAATTCTTGGTATTATCTATCTAGAAATGCATCAAAAGTATTTGCTATATTTAAAATATTTTGCGATAATAAAGATATAATAACTAATGCTATATGTGAATTAGGAGAAGTAGATTCATATTTATCAATGTGTAATTTGATAAACGAAAAACCTAATGAATATAGTTTTACTAAATTTTTAAAAGATAAAGATAAACCTATCTTAAAACAAAAAGATATATGGAACTATTTTTTAAAAAGTGAAAATATTGTAAAAAACGATGTAACAATAGGTGATGATTATAAGACTATGTTACTATGTGGTCATAATGGTGGTGGTAAATCTGTATATATACTATCAACGATGATAAACATATTATTATCTCAAACTTATGGTATTAGTTGTTCATCAAATTCTGAAATGACTTTATTTAGTAAGATATTATATCTGTCAAACACATCTGATGATATAAGTAAAGGACGATCTCTATATAAATCAGAAATATTAAAATTAAAAGATTATGTTGACTTATGTAACACATTACCTAAAAATAAATATATCTTCACAATCATGGATGAACCTTTAAAAGGTACTGACTCTAAGTCATCAGTGGCTATATTAAAAGGAATATTAAAATATCTATCAAAAAATAATAACAACATTTTATCTATAATATCAACACATTTTGACGAATTAACATATTTAGATGAAATAAAATCGTTTAAAAATTATTATCCTGCAGCATTTATTAATGAAAAAAATGAAATTAAATATTCTTATAAGATAATACCTGGTAAGATAAACTTATCTTTAGCTCTACTAATTGCAGAAAACAGCGGTATAAAAAAAGATGTAATGTCTTTGGTAAAAGAAGAATATGATATTTTAAAATAAATTATGAGTATTATAAATAAATTTGTAACCACATTTTATGTTTTTATTATTATCTTCAACATAAGACCTGATAATATTGATGAAGAAATTAACTACGAAGATGAATATAATAAAAATATTGAAGAAATCGACTTATTTAATAAAAATAAAAACATAGAAGATACTAATAAAAATAAAGAAAATATTACAATAGAATCAACTAAAGATAATAATGATAACGCCGAAAATAATAAAATATCTTCAAATAATATAACAAATGCTGAAAAAAACATAATTAAATTAGATATAGAAAAAGTAAACATATCAAAAAAAATAATAACTAACGATAAATTTTCTAGAATATTGAGATTATTTATATCATGCGGATTTATATTAGATCCAACAGTAAAAATATATAAAGAAAAAATAAAAAAAGAAACTACCGAAGATTTTGAGACAAATATATTATCTGGAATAAGAATAGCTGCCGATTATATACCAACAAACGTAATTAACAAATATCTTGGACTAACAAGAAAATATAGATTATCTTATGCTAAATTAAAAGATTCTGAGTTCTTTACAATTGAAGGTCTGAAAAATGATTATAGTAACTATATATTAGGTATTCAAGGTGAAATAGGAATTTCTTTGCCTTTAAATATTAGATATAATAAGTTAGATTTTAATAACAATAATGATATAAATAAAAATATTCATTCTATCAATATATTAGGAGGTCTTAAATTCGAAATTGGTGATTTTGATAGTAATCCGCAATATGTTAAAAATATTTTCCCAACAAAATTAGTATTTGAATTAATATACATCTTAGATTTAAAAAAATGGTTTTCTTTTTATATCAGCTCATCGTTTTATCAATGTTTTAGCCCTGTTTATCTATTGTCATTTAATCTAAAAGATCTTAAAAATACTCTTAACACATCTAATAAATTCCAATGGAATTTTGATATCAATATTGGTCTTATCGGTCTAAATTTCCCAATCTAACAAACTTAAAGTTTGATCTTTGTTCTCAGACGCCGAACCGCCTTAATATGTAATGTTTTTTATTACTTGCCTACTTTTAAAGTAGGCAACAATATTTAATATTATTATGTAATGGTCCAGGACTTAGTTCTGGTTGGTTACTTTTAAAGTAACATCAAAAACTAAATTGCAGGAACTTTTAATTTGTACACACAGGAGCACATACAGATCAGTTACTTTTTAAACCAAAAAGTAACCAAAAAATTAACTTTTTTATCAAAAAACTTAACTAAAAAACCCCACCAATCTAAGATTGGATATACGTTCTCAAACGCCGAACCGGCTTTATTACTTGCTTACTTTTAAAGTAAGTCTCAAACGGCGAAGCGCCTGTTACTTAATAAGTAACAATTTGTACTCAATGCCGTACAGGCTTAGTACATTATCTATAAAATACATCATATATTCGTTTCTACGAATGTAGAGACATCTTAATGTCCAGGACTTAGTCCTGGTTGCTTACTTTTAAAGTAAGAGCCGCTTCGGCGATTGAGAAGGTAGTTCAAGTCTTAGACTTGCAACAACAACATGAATTTAGACATTTAGCACAACATCCTAATTTACCAATATCTTTATCAATTTTATCTTCAACTGGTGTTGGTGCTGGAGGATCTCCTATTGGAGGAATTTCTGTTGGTTGATATTCTACTGGTGGATTAATATTAGTGTAATTCCTTTTATCATTTTTATATTCTTCATCATTATCTGGATTATAAGGTTCAGGATCTTTTGAACCAGGAGTTTTACTATATTTACCAATAGTCTTATGAGTTAATTTTACTTTTATTTCATACATATCTCTTATTTTTATTGGATTATCTTTCATATAATCTCTTACATATTCTAAATCATAAAAATCTTTTGGAAATTTAAGATTTATTTCTTCTTCTATTTTACTCTTTATTCCTAAAAACCTCATCTGATCTTCAAAACATTGATCATGATTGTTTTCATAATGTTGTAATGGTATTGGAAAACATACTTCTTTATTTAATCTATCACATAATACATATTCATTTGGAGCTTCAAAATTAAGTATGACATAATCTGTTTTTAATAATTCAGAATATATTCCTAAATCTATCTCAATATCGATAATTTCATTATTTTTTGATTCAAAAATATCTGTATCATTTAAGCCTTTATATTCTGTTTCATTATTTATTGTTTTTTTAAAATTATTACCATCTTTGTTTTTACCTTTTATAGTTAGTTTTTTAGAAAAAATTCCAACTTCATGATACTCGTGACTATTTTCTAATGTATTAAAAAAATCATGTATTTCATAACAATCTATATTATATGGTTTTAATGTGTAATTTTTTAACGTATTATAAGTTTCGATAAAACTGAGTAATTTTTTAAGTAAATGACTAATTTTAAAATTATCTAAATATATATCAAAAGTTATTTCGTCTTTAAAATAATCGACAATTTCATAATCTTTTGGAGCTTTAAAATGTAATTTTATCTTTCTTTTATATTTTGGTGATACATCACATGTTTGTGAAGCTTCATCATAATGTGTACATTCAAAAATTCCTCCTAATTTTAAAAAATCTCCGATTTTTTTATTATCTGTTTTTGATATATCTGATGAAAAATTAATTACTTGATCTTTATAATTATTTTTTTCTAATTCTTCATTAATTTTTTTAGTAAAAATATTATAGCCATATTCATTTTTTAAAATAGAAAGCATGTTAATGTCTTTATCTTCAATTTTTACTCCATTTTTTACTCCATTTTTTAATTCAATTGTTTGTATTGGTACACCTATTTTAAGTTCCTTTATGATTTTTTTATATTCAATGTAATCAATTTTACTACTTGAATACATTAAATGTATAGTTTTTTGTTTATAATTATCATCAGCTATCATTTCAGAAAAATCTTTATATATTTTAAATTCTTTAGATATAATGTCTTCATTTAAATTACAAATTTTTTGAAAATCACGATAATCATAAAAATCAAAAAAATCATCTTTTTTTGTAACATTATTCGAAACAATAATGTATTTTAATACTGGTTGTTTATCTTTTTCTAATTTTTTGTTAAAATATTCATCAGGTTGATTATAAGGTTTATAAGATGCTTTTTTAGATATTTTTTTAATAAAATTCTTAAAATTTTTAAAATCTTCATCAATTTCTACTTTTTTTTCTTCTAAATTACCTTTTATTTCATATAAAGTGCCACAATTATAAATTTTTACAAATACATAATTATCATCAGTACATTTTATTATAAAAATCTTTAAAAAAAATAATAAAAAAACTACAAAAAAATTTCTTTTATTCATATCTATAAAATAAAATAAAATAAAATAAAAAAAAATAAAAAAAAAGTTACTTTTTTGTAAAAAAGTAACTCAAAAAACTTTTACGTTTTCACATTCGTGAAAACAAGAATAGATAATGTATTTTAATAGATTATCTATTAAATATTATATTATAATGGTCCAGGACTTACTTCTGGTTTCGACTATCTGTCGAAACGTATCTTTGTTACTTTCTTAGAAAGTAATCAATAGTGTTTAGTTTTTCTTTAAGTTTATCTGCTTTTATATAGTTCATATTTTTTGCTGCTTCTTGCATCTCTTTTTTTATCTTCTTTTTTAAAGCACTAATATGTTTTTTAGACATCTTAGATAACTTTTCTTCGTTAATGTCAAAGTTAACTTTTTCATCCATTTTCTCTGTTAATAGATTTCTTTTAGCTATTTTTTTTGTAGAACGTGGTATAATGTTATGTTCTTCATTGTATTGTATTTGAATATTACGTCTTCTATATGTTTCTGATATTGCTGTTTCCATAGATTGTGTTATATTATCAGCATATAATATAACCTTACCATGCACATTTCTTGCTGCTCTACCTATAGTCTGTATTAATGATGTTACGTCTCTTAAAAAACCTTCTTTATCTGCATCTAATATAATAACTAATGACACTTCTGGGACGTCAATACCCTCTCTTAATAAGTTAACACCAACGATGACATCAATAACTCCTTTTTCTATATTTTCTAATATCTTAACTCTCTCTAATGTCTTTACTGATGAATGTAAATATTGACTTTTAACATTATGTTCAACAAGATATTGATTTAATTCTTCTGCCATCTTCTTAGTTAATGTAGTAATAAAAACTCTTTCATTAATCTTTACTCTTTCATTGATCTCATTGATAATATCATTAATCTGTCCTTTTGTTTTTCTAACTTCTACCTCTGGATCTAATAGTCCTGTTGGTCGTATTAACTGTTCTACTATCTTATCATTACTTTTTTCTAATTCATATTTACCTGGTGTAGCACTTACAAAAATACATTTGTTAATCTTACTTTCAAATTCATTAAATTTTAACGGTCTATGTTCATAAGCAGACACTAATCTAAATCCATTGTCGATAAGGTTTTTCTTACGTTTTCTATCACCTTCGTACATGGCCCTTATCTGAGGAATAGTAACATGACTCTCATCTATTAAAAGTAGATAATCTTTAGGAAAATAATCAAAAAGACACGCAGAAGGCTCACCTAACTTACGATGCTCAAAATGAAAAGAATAGTTTTCTATACCATTACAATATCCCATTTCTCTTATCATTGAAATATCATATTCTGTTCTTTCTCTTATTCTTATTGCTTCATTATCCATCCCTTCTTCTTCAAAATATTTTACTCTATCTTCTAATTCTTCTTCTATTTTTTTTAACACATCTTCAACAGTATCTTTTGTTATCGAAAACAACCTTTTAGAAAAAACAAGACATTCTGATTCATTACAGATTACAGTATTACTTAAAGGATCTACTCTTAATATTTCTGTAATAACATTATCTTTTCCTTTTTTTTTATAAATAATTCTAAAAATAATATCATCATGTGAGGCAAATATATCTATACCACCATTGAATAATCTATATTCACCATGTTTTAAATCATAATCTTTTTTATCATAATATAAATCATCTAACCTGTTAATAATCTTACTTTTATCAAAAATATCGCCTATCTTTAATAACATCTCTGATTTTTTAAACTCTGTAGGATCCTCAATACCATATATACACGATACTGATGATATAATTATAACATCTTTACGCTCAGTTAATAATGATACTATTGCACCCATTCTTAACTTCTCTAGATTATGATTTATCTTTAACGTCTTTGCTATATAAAGATTACTAGCTGGAAGATATGACTCCGGCTTAAAATAATCATAATAAGATACATAATACTCAACTAAGTTATTTGGAAAAAGACTTTTTATCTCATTATACAACTGAGCAGCTAATGTCTTATTATGAGATAAAATCAGTGTTGGTTTATTATATTTAGCTATTATATTGGCCATGGTATAAGTCTTACCAGAACCTGTAATACCTAATAATGTCTGAAATCGTTCATTATAATTTAAACCCTTAAGAAGATCCTCAATGGCTTTGGGTTGATCTCCAGTCGGTCTATAATCAGTTACTAAATCAAACATTACATTATTAGATAATTAATAGTTACGAAAAAATTATTATTTATATAGATTAATACAAAAATATTTATTACTTGCCTACTCTTACTTGAGAAGTAAGCAACTGGTACTCAACGCCGTACAGGCTTAATATATAAACAGTTATTATTGTTGGATCCAACGTCACGTTGGTTTTACTACTTTTGTAAAAAGTAGTTACTTTAAAAGTAATAAGCTTTTTTGTAAGAAAGTTTAAAAGTTATGTGTGTTAGCTCTATTGGATTTTTTTTATTATTTATTCAACTATTAATTGTCTTTAAAATTTATATAAACATTATAAGCTATAAACAAATTTTAATAATAACTATAAATTTCACATTTTTTTTAATAATATATTTAAAATTATAAAAAAAAGACAATATTTATTGTTTGAAAAATATTAATATTTAACTAAAAAATACAAAACGAGTTATGATAAAGTTAAATAAAAAAACGAAAATTCTAACATTATCACCAGTAAATATATACTGTATAAATAATATAGAAAATGAAAATAATATAAATAATGTAAATAATATAGAAAATGAAAATAATATAAATAATGTAAATAATATAGAAAATGAAAATAATATAAATAATGTAAATAATATA
>Ga0256405_10004712_pt1 | contig 25004 bp, 19 predicted proteins | sample RumenRJG_02DNA_FD_189096 | JGI IMG/M metagenome (GOLD analysis project Ga0256405, IMG submission 189096) | Bovine rumen microbial communities from Lethbridge, Alberta, Canada - RJG_02 | ecosystem: Host-associated > Mammals > Digestive system > Stomach > Rumen | place: Canada: Alberta... | reverse complement strand
CACCTACATTTGCTGATGGAGATATCCTCTTTACAGTAAGAGCTATCAGTCCACAGGTTGATGATGTAGTAACAATCTGGAGTCCTGAACTTAACATGTACATAGTTAAAAGAATTACTGGAGTTGCAGGCGATACAGTTGAGTATGTATTTCCAGGCACACCTAATGATGAAACAGATTTATATGTTGGTTCACAAGTAGTTGAGGAAGGACACTATTTCGTACAGGGTGATAATTGGTTGAACTCTTTAGATTCAAGGTATGAAGATATAGGTCAGATATCCAGAAGTAATGTTAAAAATAAGGTAATACTCAATCTATCTGCATTTACTTTAAGAGATTTCTTGATTTTATTTGGAGCTTTTATTGGTGATGTCATAATTGTAATTGTAGCACTATATTTAATCAGTGCAGGAGAACCTGAACCAAAAGCAGAATCTTAATGGGGTATTAATAAGTCACAGTTTAAATATCAAGGAGGTGTCTATCGTGATACAAACAATGCTTTTTATTGCACTCATCTTTGGCATCGTAACTACAGTTGATGCTCACATCAGTACACGTAAGGAGAATATGAAGTACAAGGACAGATGTAAAAACCTCATATAAGTAAAAAATAATAAAGATAAGGTGGTGATGCTTATAAGTAAAACAGTCATCTTCAAGGAAGGAGGTACAAGTTTGGTTACTATCAATCTAGTTTCAAAGAAAGGACGGTGATCCATATATCTAATCTGGAGAAAGGAGGATTAATCTATCGGAGAAGCTGAATAAAATTTAGATATAAAATTCTTAATATCAAGTTCTTTAGGGAAGGAGGGAATAAAAGTCTTTTTAAAAGTAAATAATAACGAGTAAGGGTGTTCTTCATGTCAGCTACATGCGGTGGGGAACACCTTTTGTTTTGTAAATATATGAGAAGATAAGGTTTTATGCTTCATATAATCAGTGAGTTAAATAAAGCCACCTCTTAAAAGTAATGGGGTATATCTGATATTCATAAAGATATCAAGTTAGATTAAATATTCACGGCATTAAAGCTGCATTTTCTGGGACTAGTCATAAAAGAGCTGGATATTATAAGTGTTTTCGATGGATATACTACAAAATGTATTTTGTAACATAACAATGTTACACCTGTATGTTAAATAAAAATTTTGTAACATACAATCATACACTTGTAACTGAACTTTGTTACAACTGTATGTTAAATAACATTTTTGTAAAAAACTATCATACAACTGTAACTGAACTATGTTACAACTGTCTACGTGTCTTGTTACAAGTGTCAACCAATGATATTACAAGTGTCTACATGTTTTGTTACAAGTGTATGGGTGGCTTGTTACAAGTGTCTAGTTATCTTGTTACAACTGTCAAGCAATGATGTTACAACTGTCTACATATCCTGTTACAGCTGTATGTTAAATAACTTCAAGTTTCTCCTTGAGATGGAACATATTCATTGTAAAAAATAAATATTTTCCTGAAAGGAGATTTTTTATTATGGCTGATAATACTGAAAAATATATATCATTGTCAAAGTTTGCTGATTTAGTAGGTTGCACACGTCAGACTATCTACAGATTTGTTAAAGAAGGCAAGATAAAAGCAGCATCTGAGTTTAATATTGACGGCAAATCCAATTATAGGTTTAGAGAAGACCAGGTTGCTGATGCCAGATTGTTTCTTAAACGGAGAAATGCTGTTCCATTTACAACTATTCTTTGCATAGCTGCTAATGATTCCGAGTTGAAGGACTTAGAAACTAAAGCAATGTCAGATTTTAAATCAGAGGATAACAAGTTTATTGATACCTTTGATGATTATGTATCATCTGTAAGGGAACGTACTGAAGGCAGCCTTAAAGATAATGAGAACTTTAGGATTAAGCTGGCAAATGAAATTAGAAAACATAAGACTAATGACTTAGATAAGTACAGTAAGAATGATGGAGATGAAGCTCTCGATGTCTTAGTAGGACTTTATGATAATCAGATTTATCTTTTAGAGCTTAAGCTGCTTGATATGCTTGTTGATACAGGAAAAATGGCTGAGCTTAAAGACTACACCTTAGATGAATTTGTTGATAAGGTTAGTAACAGCTTAGATTTCAGAAGGTATCTAATAAGAAAGTATCATATCAATAGTGTTATCACTTCTGCCAGATATAACTTTATTAGTGGTTTCCAAAAGATGCCTTCACCTTTAGCACCTGAGTTGGAAAGAACTTATGATGCTTTTATCTCAAACTATCCAGAAACTACAAAGATTATTAAAGAACATAATGCTTATGTGATTGCGAAAGCCGTAATCGAGGCTAAACTTTTTGACTTCTTAGCTAATTATTACAAGGTAACACTTGAATACATTTCTGAGGATGTATATAAAATTGATTCATTTATTGAAATGATGAGGTCATTTAGTAGAACTGTTATCGGTGATAGTGAAGAAGAGAGGAAGAATTACTACAGCAAGCTGATTTATAAGGAAAATGCAGATTTAGTATCTATAAACCTTGATGGGGTAGTTCCAACCTTAATAGATATATTAAGCCAGATAACACCAGAAAAATATCCATACGGTACAAAGATTACATACATGGATGAGAATCTGCATAAGAAATCCTTTGTTATAGGCGGAAAACGTACTGAGATTTATGAGAGTTGCAAAAATGATTTTATCAGAAATCTAATAAGTGACTCTGAGAGTAAGAATATCTTTACAATAGAAGAGCTTGTTATACAGGATACCACAAACATCGGAAGCAATATGGAGTTAAACGCAAAGATACTTGAGATTTTAAATCGACATAACAAGCAAATCTACATTTATGGTGGCGAGAAGCTTCCAGTATTGTGTCAGAGCCTTTTGGCAAGAGAGAAAGTTATTTTCATGTAACTTGTTAAATCCCACAAAATATACGACTTTTCATCAAAAATAAAGAAAGGAGCTATCTATAAAAAGATATATGAGATAGCTCCTTTCTAGAAGGATAATAAATGCTGTCCGAAAAGTGTTTATTACTTTTTAAGCATGTATATAAAGTGTTTAAAAAACTGTTTATTTTTGACCCTAGAAAAGTAAACACTTTTTATTTCTTGCCTTGAAAATTTTAAGGAATATGCTCCAAAGGTGGCTCTACAGAAAAATAAACAAAAGAAAAAGTGTTTAGGAATTTTCCTCGAAATGTAGAAAATCGGAGGTATTGGAGATGTTAAATAATTCTAAGTATAATAGTTTCTTTACTAAGATGAAGCAGCTTTCGGATAAACAAAATCAGCTTGGGGAGTACCCACAGGTAGTCTTTCTCAATGTTGAAAATATGATGAAGCATGGGGTATTTACGAGTTCTGGAATAAATAAATTCATAGCTGACAATTACAATCTATCCGTTGTTGAATTAACCAATAAATATAATAAAGATGTTTTGCCAGCTCTTAATACTAAGAGGATGGAGCATGGTGACAAGATTAAAGAACCAAAATCAGTAGCAACTTTTAGAGTTCAGAGGGCTGAGCTATCTAATCTACTACTTAGTATCTTTGGTCAGGATTTTGATTCCTATTTCTATAACAAATCTGAGACTGACAATTTAGATGCTTGGAATAAAGCTCTTTATGAGATAAATATAAAAGCTAATCTTTTTAAGGATGATAGCCTGTTAAATGACACAATTTTGCTGAGTTCTACTTTACAAGATAGATATTTCAAAGGTTTTACTAATTATGACTTAGATTCTTGTAAGCCAGAGATTTTATTTCTCAGTTTGTATTCGCAGTTAGGTTATCAGAGTGGACTTGATAATATTGACTTGGATAAACTTGCTTGTCTGGAGAGTATTCTTTCCAAGCCAGTAGTATCTAAACAAGATGGTAAGAAAGTTATTAACGAGGATAAGATAAAGCTCCTTGTTCTTATGTCTAAGGTGGCGAATAGCCAGGTCTATAGCGTAAAGACACTTGCACAGCATACTGATATAAGAAAAGAACTGAAGGAGAAGGATATTCTTATCAACTCATTGCTGTCTGGAAAATCTTTAAATGGGGCAGAAGCTGGCTTAATAGCACAGCTACAGGCTGAGAATAAGGATTTGAGAAACAGACTTAAAATCTTGGGAGATACAGTTACAAAACAGTCTAATGAAACAATTAAGCAGTTAAAGGCTCTATATGAGGAAAATCAGACCCTTAAAAAGCAAAATGAAGGTATGAGAGCTGCACTTGAGATGGATGATATTGATGCAGCCGAGGTATTTGCCAAAGATGATGATAAATCGGTAGTTTTAGACAGCGATACTGTAAATAAACTATTATCAAATTCTATGAGGTAATATATGAGTAAGGAAGATGTATACGAGAAGGTTTCCCTAGCATTAAAAGTTAGGGAGACCTTTTACTATGAAGATAAAATTACTGTCAAGGCAATACAAGGAAGATTCGATCCAGAAGTTACATTCTTTGAGGTACGAAGTAATAATGATTTCTTATTTAGTTTCACAGTTAAGGAAAATATATTCTCAATTAATGAAATGGATATAGTTATACAAACATATCTGAGACTTCATGGTAAGGTAGTTGACTTGAAGTATTCAGAGAAGACTTTTACTTATAAGTTGTTTGGCAGTAGTGAGTTACAAACTGCAACTGTAACTACAACTGGGGATAAGCAGTTCTGTTGTGTTTTATGTGAGATAAATAAATCTCTCATGAGGAAGTCATTTACTTACATGTGTAACTTTTACGATTTTAAACAAGTGAAATTATGTGCTGATTCATTGTTTTATACAATGTTAGTTCCGTTGTATGCACCTAATTTACACAAATATCTTTTGAGTTTATACAACTAATTTGGATATGATAGTTTTTTATTTTTTCAACCTATGTTACTATGCAGAACAACCTAAAAGAAAAGGTCGTTAAATGCTGTAAAAGTCTTTATTTCTCACGTTTCTATGTGATTGGAGGATTGTGTATGGAAGATATCTGGAATGGGCTTATCAGTAATAAATTATTTGATTATGAAGTAAATGGTATATTTTCTGATGAAGAAAATGATTCACGGTTTGGTTTTGAACTTAACGATAGGATATATTATAACGTTCAAAACGATTGCAGCATCTCTTTTTATACTCATAGTCATAGAGATTTATCTTTCCTCATAGATATAGTTGAAGCATTAAATGCTAAAGGTTTTTAGTATTTGGGATGTAAATACTTCTTATTATAAGAAGATAAATAAAAATCAGAGGTAAATGCTGTCAGGTCTAGTTCTTTAGGCTTCTGGAAATAAAATAGTAAAATTCTCTGTATTCGTTTTTGATATTTCTGTAGTTAAATAGTCCTGTAGTTTCTGTACGAAAACTCAATAGAAAGCGATATTGCTCAAGGTCTTATAATATGTATTTTTGGACGTATGGCTTAAAAAGGCTATTTTCTACGAGTGTTTAGGAAGTAGCCTTATTTTTTGGACTTTTTTCCTTATATTAATAGACTTTTTGGAGGTATGTATGAATAAAAAGAGTGTTGCTCTTACTAAGTCAGAGTATGAAAAAGCAGTCAAACTATTACGAGAAGGATTCAATTTCAATGGGGTAGTCCATAAGCCAAATAATCAAATTGCAACCATAGTAGTTTTAGAAGCTACGCTGGGTTTAAGAGTTGGAGACATCCTAAAGTTGAAGTTAGATTCTTTTGTTAGAGATGGCAACAGATATCGTCTCAATATTATAGAAGAGAAGACTAAGAAGGCGAGAGTGTTTACTGTACCTGATGTGGTATATACATTTATTCAAGACTATGCCATAAGTATCGGAGCTTCTAGAGATAAAAAGCTATTTAATATAACAGAACGCCAGATAGATAGATTCTTGTTATTTGTATTTGGTGCTATGGATTTAGATACTAAAAATTATAGCAGTCATGCATTCAGAAAATACTTTTCCATGTCTGTATATGAAAATAATAACTACAATATAGAACTTGTAAGAGTCCTGTTACAGCATTCCAGCATTGAGATAACAAAAAGATACCTTAGTGTAGGTACAAAAGAGATTGAGTCAGCACTTTCTTTAACGTCTTTAAACATTATCTGAATTAATCTGTATGTTTTCCAATATTAATAACTGAAAATCAAGACTTGTTACTACGTTTCAAAACGGAGTAATCGGCTAATACATTTTATACATACTGTTACTTTTTATTGTTTCTTGCAAAAAGGAGGACAGTATGTCTGAGAAAGGTTTTTCCATGGAGTTTAAAGTAAAGATTTATCTGAATTATCTTCATAATATAGGTGCAGTTAATGAGCCTACCTATAAAAACATTCAGAAGAAGTATGGAGAGAATTTAGATAATATTCCACCCATCAGCTTTCAATGGGGTATAGATAATAGGGAGGTAAGTCATGAACAAAAAAGAGAGAATTGACTTATTCTACCGCAATCTATCTATTAAAGAACTGAGTAGATTAAATCTTAATGTAGTTGAATATCTGAGAGTATCTAAGAAGAAAACAGATAACAAGAATAATAAATACCATGCTGATGATTCATTAGATAACCAGCGTATGTGGTTTGATGATATTATGAAGACTCGTTTCTCTAACTGGAAGGTTGTGAAAGAGTACTATGATGAAGGAATAACAGGTACTTCTATAGTTAAGAGAAAAAACTTTCAGCAGATGATAAAAGATGCGCAGTCAGATAATTGTAATTTCTCCATAGTTCTGATAAGAGAGTTATCAAGAATGAATAGAAATGTAAAAGAGTATCTTGAGTCTGTAGATGAGTTAAAGAAAGAAGGAGTTATCGTATATTCCATCAATGATAATCTGCTTACTTCAGACCCGAATCATACCTTGATTGCTAATATCATGGCAACTATGGCTGAGAATGAGTCAAAGAAGATTTCATCCAGAGTAAAAGATGGTAAGAAAACCAGACAGCAAATTGGTGACCCTAACGGTTGTGGAAATATCTTGGGGTATGTCCGAGTAAAACACTCATCTGGAGATATAAATCCTTTAACTAATAAAACTTATAAAGGTAGAAAGACACATTATGAGATTGACCCTGTACAGGCAGTTACTGTGAAAAAGATATTTAGATGGTATCTTGATGGAGACGGTTATTCAACTATATGTAATAAGTTAATGAGGGATGGAGACCTGACTGCTTCTGGATTAGCTACTTGGCAACCCACTGTAATTAGACATATCCTAACCAATAAAACATATTGCGGATATGTTGGCTATGGATTATCAGAAAACAGGTTTGATATTGGTAATGTCAAACGAATTAATAACAGAGACAAAGCTGAGTATACCAAAGGCGATTTTGAGAGTATTATCTCGGAGGAAGACTTTAATAAGGTACAAGCTATTTTTGCGAATAAAGCTCTTAATAAGGAAAATAAATATACTTTAGCTACATGTAAGTATTTAAAACCTACAATCGACAATATGTGGCTGAGAAAGTTATATTGTTCCTGTGGTTCAGCTTTTAGTAGAAACAAGTGGCACAAAAAAGGAACTACGATTCGTATAGAATATGGATACAACTGTAAGAAGAAAAGAATGACAAAAGGAAGAGACTATAGATTAAAACATGGACTTCCTTTAATAGATGATATGTGCAATGTTAATGATTTTAGTGAGATTAAATTGCTGACTATGGCTCAATACATAATTAAACAGTATTGGGATGACAACGACAATTTATTTGAGACGGTAGTAAATATTGTGAATGATTGCTATCAGTCTAATGATACTGATGGCACACTTGCTGAAATCAATAGATATGAGGAGTTGATTAAGTCTATTGAGACTGAAATAAAGAAGTATCAAAAGGGCTATGAGTTAGGCATTTATGATGAAAATGAGATTGCTGAGAAAGTAAAAGCCTGTAGGAAAAAAATAAAAGACTTTAGAACTGAGCAGGATATTTTACAAAGCAAAATAAAACAAATTGAGAGTAAAGAAGATATTATCCAGAGTTTGTATACAAAGCTGGAAGAGTTTAAATCTGATGAGAGAGCTTTACTCGGAATAGTTGATAGCTTAGTTTATATGATTATAGTTCATGAAGATTATTTTCTTTGGGTGTTAAGACCATCTATAGATAATGCAGTTTCGGTGGATAAACGAAATACTAAGCAGAAAGAGCTTATCGACTTAGTTGAGGCAGAAGCACTTCAAAACATAAAGTTTGAGAAGACTATTGATTTTGATGAGTACAATAATTATAGACACAAGTTATCAGGTCTTAACTTTGCTCGTAAAGATAATTTCAAGGATATTGTAATGAAAGTCGCAGTAATACAATAATTCTCTAAGGTACTTTATACAGAGCCTATTGTTTATGTTTATTAAACAGTAGGCTCTATTTTTTATATCTACTTGACTTTCAGTTATCTTGATTTACTATACAGATATAGGAATATTTGAAAATCCTGCTGGGGTATAATACGATTTTTATATAAAAAAGCCGCACATCTGTTCGCTTATATTTGTATGCAGCACAGGCTGCTATCGCTGAGAAGGCTGCACAGAAGAACTGCAACTGCGGTGAAGATGCTAAGAAGTCTTTCGTAGACGATGAGACAAAGGCTAAGCTTGAAGAGGCAGCTAAGAAGGCTGAGGAGATCGCTAAGGATCTTGCTAATCAGTCAGCAGACGTTGCTAAGGCTGGTCTTGAGGGACTTAAGGCTGGTGTTGACGCAGCTATCAAGGCTTACAAAGAGAACAGAAATAAATAATTCTTACATGTAAGATAAAGAAAGGGGATTGACCATCTGGTCAATCCCCATATTTTTTGTTAATTGATATTTACAGGTGCTGATCTCTGTCAATTTTGTCGTAGTGCTTAAGGAGCCATGGTTCAATAGCAGCTGTGAGCTTCATATCAAGATTGAAGATATATACTGTAAATGTTACTCCGAATAAGATTGCAATAATAATAGCAATTACCTTTAGTATGTGTAAAAACAATTCCATTGTTTTATTACTCCTTTGTGTTATTTTGTTCGTTCATTACCAGCTCTGGTCGTCTGGCAGGATCTCAAGGGATGGATCTATAGGTTCTTCCTGCATGACTGTTCTCATGAAGGAATTGATCTGGTCACGAACACCCTGGCGGGAGATGATACGTGGATCAAACAGGTCATGGGATACCCATACAAGAGGAATTCCTTTTTCACGAGCCTTTTCTTCAAAGAGACCGTGCATTCCGTCAAGGGCCTTGCAGCTCATGTGCTCCCAAAGGATTACCATGTCTGCGTTGAACATCTCAACAAACTCCCAGAGTTCATCAAGAAGAACTTTGTAACCGCCGTGGGTTCTGTTTCTCATGATCATATTTTCTGTAAGCCATGCCATGTCGTAAATGGCCTGTTCTCTGTTTTCAGGTGTATCTTCTGTTACAAGCTCTTTTGTTGATACCATTGAGAGCATATCTGTAAGAGGAACAATGCCCCAGCAGTTAAGGAGCCAAACCAAAAAGTCCATGTAGTAGTGGGACTGAACGCCCCATACTATTGCGCGGTGGCGATATTCCTTGGCTGCCATTTTCTTTTTTGCATAGGCTTGTCTTGCAAGCTTGGTAATCTTTGTATCAGCCTTTTCAAATGCAGCAATCCTGCCGCAGATAGCCATATAGTTAGTCTCTGTGTAGAGAGCAAGGTTTGAACCAAATACCTGAGGATAAGGTGTGCGGTTCATCTCAAGCCATTCCTGGCGGCACTTTGTGGCGTAGTTGACACGTTTTGCACACTCAAAATATGCATCCCAGTCCCACTTGACACCAGTGTGTTTTTCTATAAATGCGATGGCATTTCTTATCTCCTGAGCGGCGTATTCCTGAACATCATCCTCTCTGTGACGAAGAGGAGCAGCAAGCTGAAATACAGGGATTCCATCCTCGTGCTCAAGACGCTGGGAGATAACACCATTTCCAAGCAACGATCCATCGCAGGTGGTGTTACACTGGATAGCGCAGGCTCCAAGGATAGGAGCATCATCATCGATTGAAACTCCGGCTTCAGCCTCAGGCATAGGGCATACGTCACCTGCAAGACCAAATTCCTGGGCCACATCAATGTAGTGGCAGGCAGCACGCTGATTGAGAAGTACTGATACGTAAGTCGATGGAGTTTCGCGGCTTAAGCACTTAAGAGTAGGAAAGCCCATCATTACAGCTGTCATCTCGTTCTCGTCAACAAGTACTACCTTATCTGAAAACTTCTTGTCATTGCCAATCCTTCTATCGCCCCTGAAAAGAGAATCCAAAAGATTAGCTACATCCTTGATTACTAGGTCCTGTTCCTCGTGGCAGATACGAAGGTATTCGCCTCTAAGTCCCTGGGTATGTCTGTCTACCATCATGGGAACAGCCAGATAATTGGCCATCCAGCGGTAGCGGAACATTGCCTTTACATTTCTTGGCTTCATAACAAACTTGCCAAGAGTCATCATTATTCCAAGCCATCTGGAATAATCGTACATGGTATCAACGAGACCACGCCATTCACGGCGCTTTCTAACTCGTGATCCCTCTTTATAAAAATCGCCTAATCTGTCGGCGCCAACCTGCTTAGCCATTTGCGTCACCTCTCTGAATCTTTTTGATCTCTATACTCTCAACAAAAGCCTGGACTCTGGTCTGCATCTGACCGGATGTTCCAATGCTGTATGGCCTGTCAACTGCAAGGACAGGGTAGCCATATTTGTTTCTGAGTATCTGTGAGCCCATCATCTTTTCATAGGCCCATGGGTCGCAGAACTTCATCTGCTCATAGATGATACCATCTGCCTTATATTCTTTTGCAAGCTCATCCACGTAGATACGTCGGTGATCCATCTTCTGAGTATTCATAAAGCGAGGGCATTCGCCTCGGTTCATGTACTGCCTGCAGATCTGGGTAAGAGCATCTTCTTCATCATTTAGGATTATAGGATTTCTTCCCGGAAGAGAGCCGTAGCAGAATCTGTCTGCGCATACGTAAGCTCCGGAGTCCTCAATGAGTTTTACAAAGTCCGTATCATCGACTTCAGAACCAACAACCATTACTCTTGCTCTGAATTTTCCTTTTTCGTCAGGTTCTCTTGTTTTAAGTTCTTCCAAAGTCTCTTCAAGTTTGTCTGCGATGAGGTACTTTGGAGCAACGTAAGTGGCCAGGGTTATGACGTTAAACTCATAGCCAGTGATCCTTGGATTATCTTCTTTTCTATAATCGCCAATTGCACGGATAAGTTCACAGATGTGATTGTGCTCTTTGACAGCCTTTCTGATAGCAGCATCTGAGGTATCGATGCCATACTTTTCTGAAAGGGGCTTTAAGATATGGTTCTTACATTGTAGTACGTACAGATTAAGGCCGTTGTCATCAGCCTTCATGGGAATTTCCATATATTCGAAAAAGAAATTGTCTTTTCCCTTTCCAACAGCCTCAAGAAGTTCCATATTTTCTATGCAGCGGTTCATCATAGAGCATCCATCTGGGGTGATGATGCAGTCTGCGAAGTTATAGCCGCCCTCAATAGCGCGCTCTAAAAGGGCGCGAGAGTATTCGCACAAGAAGCTTGTCATATAATACGTGGAAATATCTAAAGACCCTGTTCTTGGTGCACGAAGACGTGCAGAAAAACAGCCATCAAGATTGAGAAGCACTTCAGGAGTGTTCTCACAGGTGTAGCAGGCACATATCTTCCCCTCTGACTGTGCCTTCTGGATCAGCTCATTGTTTGCCTCAAGGAGCAGATTCTCAAAGAATATTAAGTTTTTAAGATCCTTCACTTTTTCCCCTACCTTTTTTCACATAATACTTATTAATTTAGTCTAATATATGTGGCTAATACTGTCAATTTATAGTGCATTTTTACAAATGAATTGGATGCCATAGAATTTGAATTCATTAAATGTGTCTAAAATATCCTCTGTTTTATTGATTATTTATTGACGCAATAGAGAAACAATTTTTATAATGAATAGTAAGACAACTATTGTTAAACTGAGGGATAATATGGCAACTGCTGAGACTAAAACAAGTAGTTCAAGTTCATATACAGGACTGGATTCTTTTGATGATAATGCTATCGAGAAAGAGCTTTCTATTTGCAAGCAGTTTGGAGCTGATGTAGATAAGCTAAGATCACTTAATTTTAACGCGCTTCAGCTTGCTGAGATCAGAAAGGGAATTGCAGATAAGGTAGATGTGTCCAGATACATGGATCCATCTTTGTCCTGGACTGCAATGGAAGAGCTGCGCCTTGAGATGTATTCTGGCATAGATATGTCTGAATATCGCAAGCAGGGGTTTGATTTTTTGCAGTTATCCGAGATAAGAAAGGGAATTTCGGAGGGCATTGACGTATCTGTTTATGCCAAAAAAGAATATTTTGCGGACCAGATGAGAGAGATCCGCCTTGGTCTTTCAAAAGAAGGCGAAGTGCCGGTGGTTTTTTACCTTGATCCTGCCTTTGATTCCATGCAGATGCGTGAAATAAGGAAAGGCCTTCAGAGCGGAATTGACATTTCCATGTACGCCCACCCTTCTGTGCCCTTCATGAAGATGAGGGTTGTAAGGAATGCGGCAGTAGATGGTCTTCAATTTGAAAGAGCTGTTTTTGAAAGATATAACGCCAACATCCTTGAGCAGATGCACAAGGCTTATGTGGAAAAAATAGATATCAGTAAATACGTTCACGACAGGTTTGATGCGGAACAGCTAGAACAGGTAAGACTCGCAATCAAAGAAGGGCTCCCTATTGACGACTATATCTCCGGGGATATGCGAGGAGACGCCATAAAAGAGATAAGGCTTGGCCTTGAGAGCGGCGTTGATGTAAAGCAATATGCTGATGTTGTCTATGGCTGGCAACAGATGCAGGAGATGAGAAAGGGCCTTGAGCATCAGATAGACATAACTCCTTACAGGAAGCCTTTATATCAGGCTGACCAGATGAGAGAGATAAGAAAAGGTATCGAAGCAAGTCTTGATATCAGCAAATACTCTTCAATGATGTACACCGCCAGGGATATGCGGCGTATCAGGAAAAAACTTGAGGCTGGCGGCTATGATATCGAAAAGACCATTGCTGCGGAAAACCAGGCTGCGGCTGAAGGTGCACCAACCGGTCAGTTATCTGAAACAGATGTTTTCGTGCAGGACATGATTCTTCACAAGGATACCTATATTGCCTTTGAAGACAACAATATGAAGTGCTTTTTGACTTTGCCTGACCGTATGGATGGCAAGAAGTACACTGAAGATATCCTTCTTAAATTCCTTGAAAAATGCGGCGTCATATATGGTGTTGACAAGGAAGCTATAAAGAAGATTTCCAATGCGGGAAGATCAGTAATAAGAGAACTTGTAGCATCAGGAAAAGAAGTGATAAATGGTGCCAATGGTCATTACACCTTCTATTTTGATACTGAGGTAAAGGAGGAACCTGAGCTTTTAAAGGATGGCTCTGTGAACCTTGATAACATCAAATATCTTCAGTCTGTAAAGGTGGGAGATAAGATCGCTGAATACCACAAGGCTTCAAAGGGCGTTGATGGATATGACGTCTTTGGAACTTTCCTTAAGGCTACGCCCGGAAAAGAAATACCTATCCTAAAGGGGACTGGCTTTATGATCCTAAGTGACAGAGTGAGCTATGTTGCGACTTATTCCGGCGCTGTCAGGATGGTGGACGGAAAAGTTGAGATCACAAAGCTCCTTGCAGTAGAGGAAGTAAGGATCACAGACAAGAGGATCAAATATGATGGTACAGTCTTTGTAGCTCATGACGTATATTCAGGAAGCATAATAGAGGCAACTGGAGATGTTATCATAGGAGGACATCTTGAGAGCTCTGATGTGACAGCTGGTGGAAACATTGTGATAAAGGGCGGTGTGACCTGTCCTATCAGAGGAAGCATTCGCGCCGAGGGCGATATAACTGCCAAGTATTTTGAAGGAGCTACCATAGTTGGAAAAGACATATCCGCCAACTATTTTATCAACTGCAAGGTGGAGTCCAAAGGCTGGGTAAAGACTTTGGGAAGAACCGGTATGATCTACGGCGGTACCATAAACAGCCTCTTTGGAATAGAAGCAGCCTCTGTTGGTAACAAGGCAGGTGCCAAGACCATAATAAACCTTGGCGTTAATTCCAACGTCCTTGCAAGATATAATCAGACCAAGAAGAATATCAGCAGGGAACAGGAACAGCTTGATACCCTAAACAAAGAGAAAGAAAGGCTTAAAGAGGTTGGAGGCGGCGACAGACAGTTTTTGCAGTGGAAAGTTAAGATAAATGCTGCAGCCGCCACCAAGGAAACAAGGATAAAAGAGCTTGAGCAGGAGATGGTTTCGCTTGAAGAAGAGATAAATAAGGGATATCGTGCTCAGGCGATAATCACTGAAATGGCTTATGCCAACTCCATCTTTGTGATCGCAGGTGTTATCTACAAGTTTGATACAGACAGAAAGACTTACGACCAGATGATAATAAAGACCGACGGAGAGCGGGAAAATATCGTAATAATCTGATCATAATAGTAAAAATGTACTGTCAGAGGATTCTCTGACAGTATTTTTTGTATAAAAGCACAGTTGTGTTAAAATCATTTGTATGTTAAGTTTGGATTATAATTTTTTTGACTTTATCACGTTGCAGTAATGGAGAATACAGTATGGCACAGCTATGGGGCGGAAGATTTACTGGAAGTATCGATGAACTGGCATGGAATTTCAATGCTTCTATCGGATTTGATCAGAGGTTTCTTGAGGTAGACGTAAGAGGCAGCAAAGCTCATGCCACAATGCTTGCAAAACAGGGCATCATTACAGAAGCGGAAAAAGATGACATTATTAAAGGACTTGACAGCATCTTTTCCGATGTAAAAGATGGTAAGCTTGTAATAACTGATAAGTATGAAGATATTCACAGCTTTTTGGAAGCCAATCTCATAGATAGGATTGGAGATGCCGGCAAAAAGGTCCACACAGGCAGGAGCAGGAATGATCAGGTTGCTCTTGATATGAGACTTTACGCCAGGGATGAAGTTGAGCACATGGCAGAGCTTCTTAAAAATCTGCTTTTGACAATATCAGGGATTATGAAGGACAATCTTGATACCTATATGCCTGGCTTTACGCATCTTCAGAAGGCTCAGCCGGTTACTCTGGCTCATCATTTTGGGGCATACTATGAGATGTTTAAAAGAGATCTCCTTAGGATGAAGGACATCTACACAAGGATGAACTATTGTCCATTGGGAGCTGGAGCTCTTGCTGGGACCACATATCCACTTGATAGGATATACACCGCTAAGCTCCTTGATTTTTACGGACCTACATTGAACAGCATGGACTCAGTATCTGACAGGGATTACCTTATCGAGTATCTGTCAGCTCTTTCCACCATAATGATGCATTTATCAAGGTTGTCAGAAGAGATCATTATCTGGAACAGCAATGAGTACAGGTTTGTTGAGATTGATGATGCTTATTCCACAGGCAGCAGCATCATGCCACAGAAAAAGAACCCTGATATCGCAGAGCTTGTAAGGGGCAAGACTGGAAGAGTCTACGGCGATCTGATGTCTCTTCTTACAACCATGAAGGGTATTCCCCTTGCATACAACAAGGACATGCAGGAGGACAAGGAAGCGGCCTTTGATGCCATGGATACAGTTAAAAACTGTGTAACGCTCTATACGGATATGCTTAAAACCTTGAAGTTTAACAAGGAGAACATGGAAAAGAGTGCATCCAAGGGCTTTACCAATGCAACAGATGCTGCAGATTATCTGGTCAATAAGGGAATGCCATTTAGAGATGCTCACTCTGTTATTGGTCAGCTGGTTCTTTACTGTATCGATAAGGAATGCGCAATAGATGACCTTAGACTGTCAGTGCTTAAGAGATTCTCAGAGCTTTTTGAAGATGATATATACGACGCAATCAGCCTTAAGACCTGCGTTGATAAGAGACTTACCATCGGAGCACCAGGCAGAGAGGCCATGAAGAGAGTTATTACTGAAAATGAAGCACTTCTCATGGGCTTTAAGTTAAAGTAAGAAATACACATTCATATACAAGTAGGAGGAGTAACTATTATGAGCGACAAATTAAAGGTAGCAGTTCTTGGCGGAACGGGAATGGTTGGACAGAGGTTCATCTCTATCATTGAGAACCACCCATGGTTTGAGGTAACAACTATCGCAGCAAGCCCTCGTTCAGCCGGTCAGACTTACGAGGAGTCTGTTGGCAAGAGATGGAAGATGGAAAATCCTATGCCAGACTCTGTTAAGAACATTGTTATCAAGGACGTTACTGATGTTAAGGGCGTTTCTGAGGATGTTGATTTTGTCCTTTCAGCAGTTAACATGTCTAAGGACGAGATCAAGGCCATCGAGGAAGAGTATGCAAAGACTGAGACTCCTGTTGTTTCCAACAACTCAGCCCACAGATGGACACCTGACGTTCCTATGATCATTCCTGAGATCAACCCTGATCACATGGATGTTATTGAGTATCAGAAAAAGAGACTTGGCACAACTAAAGGCTTCATCGCTGTTAAGCCAAACTGCTCAATCCAGAGCTATACTCCAGCTCTTACAGCTTGGAAAGAGTTTGAGCCATATGAGGTTGTCGCTACTACATACCAGGCTATCTCAGGTGCAGGCAAGAACTTTGAAGAATGGCCAGAGATGGTAGGCAATGTAATTCCTTTCATCTCAGGAGAGGAAGAGAAGTCTGAAAAAGAGCCTCTTCGTATTTGGGGCAAGATTGAGAACGGCGTTATCGTACCTGCTGATGATGTTAAGATCACATGCCAGTGCATCAGGATCCCTGTTCTTTACGGTCACACTGCAGCAGCATTTGTTAAGTTTAAAAAGAATCCTACAAAAGAGCAGCTTATTGAAAAGCTTGAGAACTTCTCAGGACTTCCTCAGAAGCTTCAGCTTCCAAGCGCTCCAAAGCAGTTCATCCAGTACATGCAGGACGACAACAGACCTCAGGTTACACTTGATGTTAACTATGAAGGTGGTATGGGCGTAAGTATCGGAAGACTTAGAGAGGATACTATCTACGATTGGAAGTTTGTTGGTCTTTCTCACAACACTCTTCGTGGAGCCGCCGGCGGTGCTGTTGAGTGTGCTGAGCTTCTTAAGGCAAGTGGCTACATCAACAAAAAATAATTCTTAAAACGTGGGATTTATGGAAGAGCTTAGAAAAATCGATTTAGCTTTTTTAAACAGATTTTATGAGAGTGGACGCTCCAATATTCTTGTGGTCTATGGCCACAGGAATGTGGAGCAGGACTCACTCCTTTTTAAGTTCATAGAAAACAGGCGAAATGTCTTTTACGCAGCAAGGAGTGTTTCTGAGAAGGAACAGATCCGTCTGTGGTCAAAAGAGCTTATGGAAGAAGGGGACAAGGCTGGCAAGGAGATGACCTACACAGACATCTTTAATACCAGCATTGGTACAGGCAATAGATTTCCCCTTATTTTTGTTGTAAAAAACTTTGAGTACATAATCAAAAACTCCGCTACCTTTATGAAAGAGCTGGTCTCTTTTATGGAGGAGAATGGCAAGTTCAGGCAGATACTGGTTCTTTTGGTAAGCAGTGATGTGTCCTGGGTTGAAAACAACATGGTTGCAACGCTTGGATCTCTTTCTGCAAATATTGCAGGATTTCGTAAGATCAAACCTCTGCCATTTTCGGAGCTAAGAAGCTACTTTAAGAACATGCCATACAGGGACGCAGTTCTTACTTATTCTGTTCTTGGGGGACAGACTGGGCTTTGGAGATACTTTGATGACACCTTGTCCTTTAAGGAGAATGTCTGCAAGAATATTTTAGATCCCGGTTCATTTCTTTATGGAGAGGCGCTGCGCCTTACTGAGTACAGCCTCAGGGAGACATCAGTATATCACACAATCCTTTCTGAAATGGCATCTGGGGTCGATAAGCTTAATGATTTGTATCATGCAACGGGATTTTCAAGAGCCAAGATATCTGTATATCTAAAGACGCTCATACATCATGACTTTGCCTATAAGGCTTACTCCTTTGGCAACGCTGGAAGAGAGAATGTGAAAAAAGGCGTCTATAAGATCGCAGATCCACTTATATACTTTTATTTCAGATTCATTTTTCCAAATGAGAGCAGCCTTCGTATGATGCCGGCAGATAAATTTTATGATATATTTATATCTGCAGGAATTTCAAGTTATGCAAATGAGTTCTTTAAGGGCGTCTGCAGGGAATACGTTCTAAGGCTTGAAGAGAGAGGCCTTCTTCCATTTGAGATTGGAGATGAGGGCGAATGGATAGGTAAGGACGGCAATATTGATATCATTGCCCAGAGTGATATGGGAGATACTGCCATAGGTATCTGTGCATGGCAACGTCAGATCACTCATGAGGACCTTTTGAAGCTTGAAGACTGTGCTAAAAAAGCAAGACTTGAGGGAGATCTGATCTATCTCTTTTCAACTGCAGGTTTTGATGAGTGGCTTTTGGATGCGTCTCTTAAGCCAGGGGCAAAGCTTAGGCTGATAGGAATAGATGAACTAACGAATGGCTAATAAATCGGTTTATATTGCGGAGAAACCAAGCGTGGCACAGGCTTTTGCCAGTGCCATGAAGATAAATTTTCAAAGAAAAGATGGCTACCTCGAATCAGATGAGGCCATCGTCACATGGTGTGTGGGACATCTGGTAACAATGAGTTACCCGGAGGCCTATGATTCCAAGTACGGAAGATGGGCTTTTGACACACTTCCATTCATTCCTGATACTTACAAGTACGAAGTTATCGGGAATGTCTCCAAACAATTCAGGATTGTCAAGGGATTACTTAATAGAGACGATGTTGACACGATATATATATGCACTGACTCAGGGCGAGAGGGTGAATATATATATCGTCTTGTTGACATGCAGGCAGGTGTAAAGGGCAAGGTCCGCAAAAGAGTCTGGATCGACTCCCAGACTGAAGAGGAGATCCTAAGGGGCATAAGAGAGGCCAAGGACGACTCTGAGTATGACAATCTTGGAGCTTCTGCGTTCCTTAGGGCAAAAGAGGACTACCTTATGGGTATCAACTTCTCAAGGGCTCTGACACTTCGCTATGCTTACTCCATCAAAAACTACTTGGGACTTGATAAGTGCGTAATATCTGTGGGCCGTGTTATGACCTGCGTCCTTGGAATTGTGGTGGACAGGGAGAGAGAAATAAGGGACTTTGTGAAAACGCCTTTTTACAGAGTCGTGGCAGGAGCCTCAATAAATGGCAAAACCTGCGACTGCGAGTGGAGAGTAACTCCTGACTCCCATTATGATTCATCACCTCTTTTGTACAGTGAAAAGGGTTTTAAGGCAAAAGAGAGCGCTCTTTCTCTTATAGATGAAGTCAAGGGCTCATTAGGAGAGATCAAGGCAGTAGTAGAAAAGTGCGAAAGCAAGAAGGAGGTAAAGAATGCGCCGCTTCTTTATAACCTTGCTGAGCTTCAAAATGACTGTTCAAGGTTCTTTAAGATAAATCCGGATGAGACTTTGGCCATTGCACAGGAGCTCTACGAGAAAAAGCTCACAACCTATCCAAGAACTGACGCAAGAGTAATGTCCAGCGCCATTGCCAAGGTGATAGATAAAAACATAAGTGGGATTTTGAATTATGAGCCTTGTGCCATTTTTGCCAAGTCAATAATGCAGCATGAGGCTTTCAAGAACATAGAAAAGACAAGATATGTAAATGACAAGGCAATTACAGACCACTATGCCATTATTCCTACAGGACAGGGACTATCTGCACTTTCATCCCTAAGTCCAACAGCACAGAAGGTCTACGAGATCATAGTAAGAAGGTTCCTTGCAGTATTTTATCCCCCTGCAACATACCAGAAGATAGCTCTTGAGCTTTCTCTTCCCAATCAAAAGGCAGAGGGAAGGCTTGAACATTTCTTTTCAAACTTCAAGATCCTTACGGGCAAAGGGTACCTCCATGTGATGGACTACTCCTTCTTTAAGAAAAATGAGGATGCGGCTGCAAAGAAGCAGAACAAGCAGGATGAAGATGCGGAAGGCGGTTCCGACAAAGAAGAAGAGCAGACAGTTACTGACGAAGAGCTCTTTGAGTATCTTAAAAAGCTTAAGAAAAAAGATGAGCTTACCATCGAGAACTTTGAGATAAAGGAAGGGGAGACCAAACCTCCAAAGCGCTACAACTCGGGAACTATCATTCTTACCATGGAAAATGCAGGACAGTTCATTGAGGATGAGGAGCTTAGAAGCCAGATCAAGGGTTCTGGAATTGGAACCAGCGCAACAAGAGCTGGAATCCTTACAAAGCTTGTGAATAACAAGTACCTTAGCCTCAACAAAAAGACTCAGATCATAACCCCCACACAGATGGGAGAGATGATCTATGAGACAGTAGCTCTTTCCATGAAGCCAATGCTGAACCCTGCACTTACAGCCAGCTGGGAGAAGGGACTTACTGGAGTTGCTGATGGCAGCATCTCAGAGGATGAGTACCTTATCAAGCTTAATGATTTTGTCACCAAAAGAACCAACATGGTTAAGGACAACGATTACAGGAACCTGTTAAAGCCAAGATTTGACTACGTGGCCAAAAACTACAAAGCTCCTAAAAAATCTGTTAAAAATATATCATAACCATTGAAATAAGCGGCTGTTTATGCGAGAATATAAGTTGGCACGGGCTACGGCCCGACATTTTGTGAGTAAGTAATCAGATATTACTTTACAATACGAAAGGAGATTTTCACATGATTTACTCAACAGAGGTAAAAAACATGTGCCCTGTAACACAAGGGGTACACCATGGCGCAGCTCCCATTCCGGAAGAAGCAAAGTGGGTTAAGTCAAAAGAAATTAAGGACATTTCAGGCTATACACATGGTATTGGCTGGTGTGCTCCTCAGCAGGGTGCCTGCAAGCTTTCTCTTAACGTCAAGGACGGAATTATTCAGGAAGCACTTGTAGAGACAATCGGATGCTCAGGAATGACACATTCAGCAGCTATGGCTTCTGAGATTCTTCCTGGTCTTACAGTTCTTGAGGCTCTTAATACCGACCTTGTGTGCGATGCTATCAACACAGCTATGAGAGAGCTCTTCCTTCAGATCGTTTACGGACGTACACAGTCTGCATTCTCTGAGGATGGACTTCAGATCGGTGCTGGTCTTGAGGATCTTGGTAAGGGCAATCGTTCAATGGTTGGTACAACCTACGGAACACTTGAGAAGGGACCTCGTTACCTTGAGCTTACTGATGGATATATCACAGATATCGCTCTTGATGAGAACGATGAGATTATCGGATACAAGTATGTTAACTTTGGCAAGATGATGGACTTCATCAAGGCCGGAGATGATGCTAACACAGCCCTTGAAAAAGCTAAGGGTCAGTACGGACGTGTTAATGATGCTGTTAAGTGCATTGACCCAAGACATGAATAATAGGTAAGGAGGAATAATAAAATGGCTTTATTTGAATCATATGAAAGAAGAGAGCCCCAGATCCTGGCTTGCCTTAAGGAGTATGGGATTTCTTCAATTGAAGAATGTAAAGAAATCACAATGAACGCTGGCATCGACGTATACAGCCTCATCGAGGGCATTCAGCCTATCTGCTTTGAGAATGCTAAGTGGGCTTACACAGTAGGTGCAGCTATCGCTATCAAGAAGAACTGCCGCAAGGCTTCTGAGGCTGCTGCAGCAATCGGTATCGGACTTCAGGCTTTCTGTATCCCTGGATCAGTTGCTGATCGTCGTAAGGTTGGTCTTGGACATGGTAACCTTGGTAAGATGCTTCTTGAAGAGGATACAGAGTGCTTCGCATTCCTTGCTGGTCACGAGTCATTCGCTGCAGCTGAGGGTGCTATCGGTATCGCTGAGAAGGCTAACAAGGTTCGTCAGAAACCTCTTAGAGTTATCCTTAACGGTCTTGGAAAAGACGCAGCTCAGATCATTTCCAGAATCAACGGATTTACATATGTTGAGACAGAGTATGATTACTACACAGGTGAGGTAAAGGAAGTATTCAGAAAGTGCTACTCTAAGGATGCTAATTCACCTCGTGCAAAGGTTAACTGCTACGGCGCTAACGACGTACAGGAAGGTGTTGCTATCATGTGGAAGGAGAACGTTGACGTATCTATCACAGGTAACTCAACCAATCCTACAAGATTCCAGCATCCAGTAGCTGGTACTTACAAGAAGGAGCGTACAGAGGCTGGCAAGAAGTACTTCTCAGTTGCTTCAGGCGGCGGTACAGGACGTACACTTCACCCAGATAACATGGCAGCTGGCCCAGCTTCCTATGGTATGACAGATACAATGGGACGTATGCACTCAGATGCTCAGTTTGCTGGTTCTTCATCAGTTCCTGCACACGTTGAGATGATGGGTCTTATCGGCGCTGGTAACAACCCTATGGTTGGTATGACAGTTTCAACAGCCGTTTCTATCGAAGAGGCTGCAAAGGCTGGTAAATTCTGACCATAATCACTTGGTGAGGTTCTTTCGAACCTAGTGAGTATGGTCGTTCGGGCGAGCGCTCTGCGCGAGAGCCGAACATCCTTGTGAATCTGGAATAAATCAAAACGCCCTGGAGCTATTCCGGGGCGTTTATTTTATCTTCTCTTATCAGGATACTTCTCGTAAAATTTATCCTTATCCTTATACATTTCCTCGTCTGCATATCTCATGGCAAGTCGTAGGTTACCTGTATCCTCATCGTGATAGTGACCAACTGCGAAATACAGCCATTCCGGATCGCAGGCCTTTTCTCTAAGGCGCTTTATCTTTTCTTCAAATTCAAACTTGGGGCTGAAGGAGATAATGGCAAATTCATCGCCGCCAGCTCTGAATATCTTGTCGTCTGTAAATACTTCCTTAAGAACTTCAGCTGCATACACAAGGAGCTTGTCGCCTGTGTCATGGCCTCCATTGTCGTTTACAGTCTTAAGACCGTTTAAGTCGCAGAACGCAACACTAAATGGCTTGGGATTAAACTCCAGTTTAAGAGACAGCTCATCAACGTTGATGTTCATGCAGTTACGGTTGTATACTCCTGTGAGCATGTCAACGTTACTTAGATATTCAAGCCTTTCAAGGAAGAGGTGATTTGCAACCTCCGCGGTAAGGAAGAAGGATACCAGTTCCAAAGTCTCTTTTACCCTGCTGATATGCTCAACATCAAAGTTGGTGATATACAGATATCCAAGGATCTCTTTTCGATGTATGAATGGAACAAGGCACAGGCTCTCGACGTTGTAATCTCTTAAGGTCTTTACCCATTCAGGAGCTTTAGTCTCAATAAAGTTCATGTCATTGGCATCTTTGATGATGATTATATTGGTTTCGGCAAGAACGTATTCCCAGCTTTCGACAATCTCATAAGGGAACTCTGAGAAGACCTTTTTGATATCAAGCTCGTGATTGCGAACATCTCCACATATTACATTAAACGTACGAAAATCCTTGTCTATGGTAAGGATGCTGCAGGCATATCCATCTGAGAATTCACGAATATCGCCGCAGACCTTTTGCATACTGGTTTTAAAGTCATTGTCCCCTCTAAGCTCAAGACAGGCTTTTATGACAAAGCTTGCAATGTCAGGAGAAACAGTGGCAAACTTACCGGTATCCATCTCTTTATTTAAAGTATAGTTAAAAGAACAGTAGCGGATATCTGGTCTGTCTGATTCGCCAACAATTGGATACATGATATCCTGAGTCCAGAATCCATACATTTTGGTGGTGTCCACATAGGTGTTTATGAATTCTCCGCCCCAGGCACATTTAAAGCAGATGTCCTCAAAATTAGGTTCTTTTGGAAGGTGGGCTGTATAGAGCATACCCTCTATGGTCTTTTCAAAGTCATCAAATCCTGGTTTGTCGCCGGCCTCGTTTTCAGCAAACAGGTCATAGTAATTTCTTTTGAACACGTCGTTGATGGCAAAGAATCTTATTTCGCCGCAGCTTCCGTCGGGATTTTTCTGAACTGAAAGAATGGCACAGGCAATTGGTGAGAGGTTTGAAATTCCCTTTAGATATTCGTAAGTTAATTTTTCCATGTTTTTCACCCTTTTTAGTGACTTTACAGAAAAAAGATAGTACGACATGACGATAAAATATATACTATTATATATTATCATAATTTACTTGATAGAATATTCTTACTACAGTATATTTTTATGAAAAGACAATAAACTTTTTTGGGATTGGAGCATGCAGAACGTGAAAAACAGGCCTTTCATGTCCTTGAAATTAAAGCTGTCCATAGGCGTTGTAGTTATATGCCTTTTGATCGGAGTGCTGGCAGTAGTACTTGTCAATGCAATTGCAGCGGATATTGTGGACAAGGAATATATGAGCAAAGCAGAACAGATGACCAGGGCGGTAGTCACTGCTCTTGACCCAGAAGACGTCAAGGAACTTACCGGTCAGGTCATGGGTATATATGAAAATGTTGACACCGTAGTGTCCAGTAACGACTGGGGGTCAAGCAAATGGAAAGAGTACATGGATAACTACGAGGGTATTGAACAGCTTCCGGTTTACCACAGGCTTCGAAAGAAACTAAGGACTTACCAGGACATTTTTCAGGTCAACTGTTTTTATATCATGCAGTTTAATGTCCCTGAAAAACATGCGATCTACATAATAGATGGAGCCTATGATAACATATGTCCTCCTGGATGTGTGGACTCTTACGAGGATGGATTCTGGCCTGATGAAGCAGGTTATTCTGTCCCTACTACAATTACCAATGAAGATGCCTACGGATGGCTTGTTTCAGCAGGATCACCTGTAATGCTGGATGGAAAAGTGATCGCTTATGTATGTGTTGATATTTCTATGAATGAGATCAAAAGAAAGGCCGATGATTATGTTTTTATTGCTTCAACTGTGATGATTATAATTACTATTCTTATACTTGCAGTGGCGCTTTGGCAGGTAAGTCGCAAT
>Ga0256405_10004711_pt1 | contig 25007 bp, 20 predicted proteins | sample RumenRJG_02DNA_FD_189096 | JGI IMG/M metagenome (GOLD analysis project Ga0256405, IMG submission 189096) | Bovine rumen microbial communities from Lethbridge, Alberta, Canada - RJG_02 | ecosystem: Host-associated > Mammals > Digestive system > Stomach > Rumen | place: Canada: Alberta... | reverse complement strand
GGAAGGTATTGCGCCCCATGATGATCGTATGCCCAGTGGTGAGCGCCTTGAAGCGCTTCAGGTCATTAGGCAACCAATAGATCAACTTATTCTGAAATCCGATGGCGCGATTCTTCGCCACCGCTGCGATAATGCTAATCATTTTACTTTTTTACCTTTTTACCTTTTTACCTTTACACCTTTACACACTAACCTCTGCCTTAATATGTGGATGGGGATCATAACCTTCAAGTTGGAAGTCCTCGTACTGGAAGTCGAAGAGTGACTTGACATCCGGATTGAGGATCATACGAGGCAGCGGACGCGGCTCACGGGTGAGTTGCAACTTCGCCTGTTCGATATGGTTCAGATAGAGGTGGGTATCGCCAGTGGTGTGGATGAAGTCACCAGCCTTATAACCGGTCACCTGTGCCATCATCTGCAATAGCAGGGCATAGGAAGCAATGTTAAAGGGTACGCCCAGGAAGGTGTCAGCCGAACGCTGGTAGAGTTGCAGCGACAAACGGTCGCCAGCCACGTAGAACTGGAAGATGGTGTGACAGGGAGGCAGTGCCATCTCGTTGACCTCGGCTACATTCCAGGCAGATACGATCATACGACGGGAGTTGGGATTGTTCTTCAACTGATCCAGCACGTATTGAATCTGGTCGATGGTACCACCTTTATAGTCGGGCCATGAACGCCACTGATGGCCATAGACGGGTCCGAGTTCTCCGTTTTCGTCAGCCCACTCGTTCCAGATGCGTACACCATGCTCCTGCAGGTATTTCACGTTCGTGTCGCCTTTCAGGAACCACAACAGTTCGTAGATGATCGACTTCAGATGGAGTTTCTTGGTGGTGAGCAAAGGGAATCCGTCGTCGAGGTTGTAACGGCTCTGGGTGCCGAAGATGCTGATGGTTCCTGTACCTGTACGGTCACCTTTCTCAGTGCCTTCTGTCAGGATGCGATTGAGGATGTCTAAATACTGTTTCATTGTATATCTATGATTTTTATTTCTTCTGATGGGAGATGGGTGGTCTTGATGCGCCAAGGCTTGGGATAGAGGTTGTTGGCGCGATTGCCGATATTCTTGACGGGTCCCAGAGAAATACCCTTATAAGTGACGGTGACGATGCCGCGAGGGGTGTCGGCAGGCAGTGTCAAAGCCTCGCCACGGAGATATTTCAGGGCGTCAGGATAGGAGATATCTATTCGAGGATGGTCGCCCTCTGGTAAATCTGGAGAAAGAACTTTTAGTTTATAGCGGAGAGTTGATAGTTGATAGTTTTTGGGCGATTGTTCACTATACACTTTCTTGCGCAACGCGCAAAGGAACAGCCCTTCACTCTTCGTGATGCCAGGGATGAAGCGATAGACGGGGGCGTTGAAGTCTGGGAGCAACGAACCTGTAATCCCCCATTCGGGTTGCGTGGGAATCTCCAACGCTTCTGCCTCGTAGGTATCCATGATCCATCGCACATTCTCTTCATTCTCCTTCGTATTAAAGGTACAGGTGCTATAGATCAGAAGACCACCAGACTTGAGACATTCCCAGGCATCGGCCACAATCTCACGTTGCAAACGCCAGCACTTCTCCACATTCTGCAGACTCCATTCGCTGATGGTGGCAGGATCCTTACGGAACATGCCTTCACCAGAACAGGGTACATCACACAGAATGACATCGAACATCGCCTTTGCCTTTCGATAGTCGCGCGGATAGTTGTTGGTGACGATACAGTCAGGCCAGCCCCATTTCGTGATATTCTCCAGAAGAATCTGTGCGCGTGAGGCGATGGGCTCATTGCTGACCAACAGACTCCCTTCAGGCAGAATACTGCGGGCAGCCGTCGATTTCCCACCAGGAGCGGCACAGAGGTCGAGCATGGCGACAGGCTCCAGAACGAACTGCCTGAGCGCATGACACACAAACATCGAGGCGGCTTCCTGTACATAATAACAGCCAGCGTGGAAGAGGGGATCGAAGGTGAACGGCGGTCGTCCTTCCAGATAAAATCCTTCCTCGCACCAGGGAACGGCGTGCTGGGGTCTGGCCCCAGTGTGGTATCTGGGGTTGAGACGGATGCTGGTGGGAGCCTCCTCGTTGAAGGCTTCCATATAGCGGTTAAAGCGTGCTTCGCCCATTACCTGCCTGGTTTCTTGGATGAATTCTTCTGGTAATTGCGCCATTTTCGTTGCAAAGTTAGTGCAAACTGAGCGAAAAACCAAATTATATTTGAGTTTTTCCGAAGTGCAGCCTACCTTCGCGTAGTTTTCTGTGCAAAATTAAAAAAAATATGGGAAAAACCATTATCTTTGCAACTAATTTATGATTTGTTGCGTCAAACAGACAAAGAAACCCAAAAGTAAGCGGGTAAAAAAGTAAAAAGTAAAAAGGAGAAAAGATATGAAGAAGTATTTAATCGCAATCGCCATGGTGCTCTCGCTCTGCATGAATGCTGACGCTGCAGCACAGAAGCACCGCCATACGCCCCGTACGGAGCAGGTGGACTCTACTAAAAACAATCGAGACGCAATCGAAGCCTTTTCTGACACTACAGCCGTTGCTGGTGATTCCATCGACGCCTATTCAAACAGCCGGCATGTCAGCGTCTATGCTGATGACGACGTGGATGGCTTTATGGAACAGGTGTTCGGCTCTATGGACGGAAAAGCCTTCACGGGTATAATAATCGTCCTGGGCACGCTCTTCATCCTGTTTGTGCTTTTCCCGATTATTATCATCATCGCCGTGATCTACTTCATCAACAGAAACCGGAAGGACCGGATCAAACTGGCGCAGATGGCCATGGAGAAAGGACAGCCGATACCTGACGAACTGTTGAAGGAGAAACAGGCCTCTTGGGACAGATCAGACTATCAGACGGGTCTCCGACAGATGTTCACAGGCGTAGGACTCGCCATCTTCCTGGGAATCGTGGCAGGTAAGGTAGGCTTCGGCATTGGTGCACTCGTATTCTTCATCGGACTCGGCAAGTGGTTTATCGCCCGACAGTCGGGTAACGTGGGAAACGACTCTCATTTTAATAATACGACAGACGTTAGTAACAATACAAATAATTCAGGATTATGAATAAGAGATTGACACGCTCTAATGACAGAGTATGGGCTGGGGTTTGCGGCGGTATCGCCGAGTATCTGGAGTTCGACCCCGTATTGGTAAGAATCGCATACGCTTTCTTGACACTCTTCACAGCCTTTAGCGGATTGATCTTCTACTTCGTGTTGTGGATCGTGATGCCAGAGAAGAACCTCTTGGAAAAGTAAAACAATCATATCAGAGTGGCAGAGTTCAGCGATATATCTCTCGTGACGCAGGTGGCGGTATTCCGAAACAAGAAGGCATTTGACCAGCTTGTGAGGAAATATCAGTCGCCTGTACGTCGGTTCTTCCTGAATCAGACGCTGGGAGATGAACAGTTGAGCGACGACCTGGCTCAGGAGACATTCATCAAGGCATACGTGAACATCACCAAGTTTCGTGGCATGTCCAGTTTCTCAACCTGGTTGATGAGAATCGCCTATAATGTGTTCTATGATGAAGTACGCTCCCGGCATCAGACAGAGGATGTGGATACCTCCGTCACTGTGGCTCGCCAGACTGTCTCCGCCAATGATACGCTGAAGATGGATATCTATGCGGCACTGGCACTTCTGAAGCCTGACGAACGCACGTGTATCACCCTGCAACTCATCGATGGTTACCCGATTGATCAGATCAGTAAGGTCACAGGCATCGCAGAGAACACGGTGAAGTCGCATCTGAGACGAGGAAAGGAAAAAATGGCAAACTATTTAAAGGAGAATGGCTATGACAGATAAAGAAAATATGATGATAGAGGCGCTCTTCAAGCAGGCTGCCCAGCAGCAGATTGAAGACAATGGCTTTACGGAGCGGGTGATGAAGAACCTGCCCGACAGGAAACTGGATGTGGCAAGACGGCTGTCACAGTTGTGGACGTTGTTCTGCTTGGTGGTGGCTGGTGTGCTGTTCTTCGTATTTGGCGGCTGGCAGGTGGTGACTGGTCTTTTTTATGCCAGTCTTCGTGTGATGCTTGGCTGGTTGGAAGTGCAGATGGTGACGGCTCCTACCGCTGAGATTCCCGTCAACCTCTGGAGCATCCTGTTGCTGGTGGCTATCGTGTTAGTTTACCTGCCTTATCTAACAGCCCGTAAGTTGTCCGCAACACTCTGAACTCTGTGCGTCGGTTTAACTGATGGCACTGTTCCTGCTGTTCCTCTGGGAGTGTGGAGATGAAAGTCTCGTCGAGTAGATCACCCTCCTTGAGGAACGGATATTTTTCTGCCACCTTCCGTTTGATACGCTTCGGCCTGCTCTCGCCGTAGCCCTTGGGCGTGAGTCGCTCTTTCTCTATCCCATGTTGGATGAGATAGTTCACGACGTTCTGTGCACGTTGCTGTGAGAGCCGTTCGTTATACTGGTCAGAGCCTCTGCAGTCTGTATGTGCTGATAACTCTATCGTGACATTGGGGTTCTCGTTCAGCAGTTTCACGAGTTCATCGAGGGCCGTCTGGGATTCTGGGCGCAGCGTTGCCTTGTCGAAGTCGTAGAAGATATTCTCGATGAGCACAGGGGCGGAGATGTTCGCCAAGGGGAACTGCAAGACATATTCCTCCGATTTCTTCACTGGCTCCACATGCAGTTCTTCCTGGTGGTTGAGGAATCCCTTACACGTACCTAAGAATACATAATCGACACCAGGTTTGATCTCCTGGGTGAACGAGCCGTCGCCCAGCACGTTCAGTTTCAGGTTGGTGCCGTCGTTACCCACCATATACACCTGTGCGGCAGGCAGTTCATAGCCGTCCTGTTCATACACCCATCCCTTGACGGTCTGGATGATCTCTGGATTGTAGAAATTGTAGATATGATCGTAGCCTCGTGTGTCACCACGGTTGGAGGAGAAGTAACCTTTGTTATGACGCCCCTCGAAGGTCATGCCGAAGTCATCGCCTTGGGAGTTCATCGGGAACCCCAGATGTTTCACTTTTTTTTTATCGCCAGCGGCGAGGTAAAACAAGTCAAGTCCTCCCATACCAGGATGTCCGTCGGAGGAGAAATAGAGGTCGCCGTTGGGACGGAACGTGGGGAACATCTCGTTACCAGGTGTGTTGACAGGTGCCCCCAGGTTCTCTACGCTTCCTGTTTCATTGTTGCCATAGAGTCGGCAGCGCCAGATGTCATAGCCGCCTAATCCGCCAGGCATGTCGCTGACGAAGTAGAGCCATTCGCCATCGGGCGATACGGTAGGGTGGGCAAAACTATGGAGCGTGTCCTTGGAGATAGAGAGTTCTATGGGTTTGTTCCAGGCTGCATCCGTACGATGAGAGATGACAATAGTGGCATAACGGGGATAGTTTGGATCGGTCTTGCACTGTGTCAGGAACATCGTCCGTCCGTCAGGAGAGAAACAGCAGGCGCCCTCCTCGAAATCGGAATTTAACTCAGAATCAATCGCCTGAGGTTTGCTCCATTTGCCTTTGTCGTCTTTCTGTGAGAGGAAGATGTCGGCAGACTTAGTGCCTGTGATGCCATTATATTCGTCGCCTTGGGCTTGGTTACGGGTGGAGGTGAAGTAGAGTTGGTCGTTATCGTCGCCTGCCAACATGGGTGAATACTCTGCGCGACGGGAATTGAACAGGCCTTCGCGTCTGACGGTGTAGTCAGAGCCATCTTTCTTCCATTGGGGCGCCATTTGGGCAGATTGCAGTCCTGTCTTGGCAAGCCGCCAGTGGGAATCCGTCTCAGGCAGTGAGTCGAGGACTGTCTGGAACTGCTTTGCCGCCTCCTTATAGTTGCCGTTTTTCAGATAGAGTTGTCCGAGGTGGAAATGGGTCAGTGAGTCGGCCTGTTTATAACGAACGGCATTGTTGTAGGCTGTGATGGCCTTCGTGGTGAAGTTGATGCGACGATAACACTCCGCCAGCTTCATGGCGCGCTGACCTTTGAGGGCACGTTCTTTAGCGGGTGTCTGACTATAAGCCTTGCGGTATTGGGTGGCGGCATCATAGTATTCGCCGACGGCATAGAATCTATCACCTTTTTTCATAGCCTGCTCAGCCCCACAACTGATTAGCAGTGCGGTGGTGATGGCTATCCAAAATATAGTGAGAAACCTTCGCATATCATTATAATAACGATATGGTTTCCGATTTATTGCTTCTTGCCCTTTTTCTTCTTGGGTTCTTCGTCGGGGGTGACGGTAATACGACGGTTTGACGGATCGCTCATGACATCATTGACGATGTCGGCCACCTGCTGTTTCAACTCGTTGATAAACTGCTGGGCATCGTATTTTTGATGCTCGATGTCGCGCAACTTCTTCTCCCAGATACCTGTGAGCTCGCAACTCTTCAAGAGCTCCTCACGGATCAGGTCAATGAGTTCGATACCTGTGGGCGTAGCGACGAGACGTTTGCGCTCGCGCTTGATATAGTGGCGCTTGAAAAGGGTCTCGATGATGGAGGCACGGGAGGAAGGGCGGCCGATGCCATTCTCCTTCATGGCTGCACGAAGCGTCTCGTCCTCGACGAATTTGCCTGCTGTCTCCATAGCACGCAACAGCGACGCCTCATTGTAATAAGGTGGTGGCGTGGTCCATTTCTCCGTGAGGGTGGGCTTGTGGTCACCACTCTCACCTTTCACGAAGGTCGGTAAGGTGCGCTCTTCAGCTTGTGAGCCCCCTAAGTTAGGGGGTTGGGGGTCTGAAGAATCTTCGGTATCCCCCTCGTTCAGACCCTTGTTGCCCCCTAACTTAGGGGGCATAGATACCCGCCAGCCTGGATCCAGGATCTCCTTACCAGTAACTTTGAACTCCACATCTTCGTCTCCATGGACGACACCCAGTACCGTTGTTGTAGAGAACTTACAATCAGGCAGGAAGACACCAATGAAACGACGGGCCACGAGGTCGAACACTTTCTGTTCGGCATCGCTGAGATTCTGGGGAATGACGCCTGTGGGGATGATGGCGTGGTGATCAGTCACCTTGGAAGTGTCGAACACACGCTTCGACTTCTTCAGCGCCTTGCCGCCGATGGGTTTGATGAGATCGGCATAGGGGGCCACACCACCGAATTTCGTCTGATAGAGACCGTTCAATGTCTGTGGACATTTCGGATAGATATCATCGCTGAGGTATTGCGTGTCCACACGGGGATAGGTGGTGTATTTCTTCTCATAGAGACTCTGGATGAGGTTGAGCGTCATCTCGGCAGAGAAGGCATACTTACGGTTGCAGTCCACCTGCAGTGAGGTGAGGTCATAGAGTTGGGGCGGCTGTTCCTTACCTTCTTTCTTTTCTACCTTTGTCACCTCGAAAGGCTTGCCCTCGATGGTGGAGAAGGCTTTCTCTCCTTCCTCCTTCGAGGTAAACTTTCCCTTCGTGGCGGTAAAGGTGGTGTCACGATACACGGTTGCCAAGACCCAATAAGGCTCGGGCTTGAAGTTCTCGATCTCCTTCTGACGGTTCACGATGAGGGCGAGGGTAGGGGTCTGCACACGGCCGATGCTGAGCACCTGACGGTCCTGACCATACCTGAGGGTATAGAGGCGCGTGGCATTCATTCCCAACAGCCAGTCGCCGATGGCACGGGAGAGACCTGCCAGGTAGAGAGGCTGGTAGTCGGTCTGGTCTTTCAGGTTGGCAAAGCCTTCGCGGATGGCCTCGTCAGTCATCGAAGAGATCCATAAACGCTTGACAGGACAAGTGGCCTGTGCTTTCTGCATCACCCAGCGCTGGATGAGTTCTCCCTCCTGTCCGGCATCACCGCAGTTCACGATACCATCGGCCGCCTGCATCAGTTTCTCGATGATGGCAAACTGTTTCTTGATGCCGTTATCGTCAATCAGTTTGATGCCGAAGCGCTGGGGTACCATCGGCAACTGTGTCAGGGCCCATGGTTTCCAGGCGGGTGTATAGTCACCAGGTTCTTTCAGGGTACAGAGATGTCCGAAGGTCCACGTCACCTGATAGCCGTTGCCTTCCATATAACCGTCATGGGAACTGTTGGCCCCCAAGATGCGCGCAATATCCCGAGCGACACTCGGTTTCTCAGCGATACATACAATCATAATCGTCGATTTTCTTGAGATAATGTTCGCGGAAGTCTCGCCAGTGATAATAAGGTGCACAGTCAGTGGCGATGGGCAGTGTCGCTTCTTTTTCATTCAGCAATACCTTGAAGAGCACGTCCTGATCTTCCGGATTCTCTCTATAGAAGATAAACTGTATATTGGAAGCCATGGGGAATACACTTGAACTCCACCAGCCTTTCGCTTCCAGTTCTTCTAAGTTGTCAGTCTCTAAATCAAAACCATTCACGCCGATCAGACAGACGAGGGGCAACAGCACCGTGTCATGGCCGAATCGTAACTGGGCACCAGGTCTCGGCCGACGCATGCAACTGTCAGCATCATTGATCAACTGCCGTAACAGGTAACGCTGGGTGTAGGGCTGCTTGCCACCATTCAACTTGTAGGCGCCATGGTTAATATACCACCAGGCATTGTCATTCTCCCACAGCCGATGGAGATCCTCAGTCGTAAAGAGGTCCATCAGGTAACCTTTTTTGTAAAAATGCGTATGATGTTGGAAGAGTCCCATCTTGATGAGGAAATAGTTCAGTTTCATTTCATCCACCACCTCTCTGACCTTCTCAGGATCCGTGAATAACTGTTTCATCAGTTGTGGATTACCTTTGTGCTGAGCGGCAAACGCCTCATGGGCAGCCTTGACGGCAGGGGGCATCGCATGTTTGGAGAGCAGCGTGTCCTGATGGTTCATATACCACATGGTGTACATCGAAGACTCCATCCTGATTTTCAGATCAGGATTGTTTTTCATTAGTTCAATCATTGAACTGGCCATCGTCAGGATGCAACGGTTGGTGGTCGTACTGCGGGCACTGACATAGGCTTCTCCCTCGAATACCTCTGGAAATCGCTTTATCATACGGGCGGCAATCTGACGGATCTGCTGGTGGCCGTAACTGGTAAGGTCGCCCCATCGCATCTCTGAGTCTTCCAAAATCGAAGTGATCTGTTTGAGCACTTCCTTACCTGTTGGAGTCAATAACCCCATGCTGTCAGCCCGACACATCATGTTATAGGGGATATCGTAACCCATACGCCTGCTGATGTAACGGGAACCGTGACGACCGTAATGAGAGAGGTAGAAGGGATGTTTGCCTGCAGGAGCAGGTGTCATGGGGTAGTTGGCGCTGTCAGGATAGGTCGCATAGTTGGTCACGGCAAAGGTCGGATTCTGCTTGATGATTTCCAATACGCTTTGCGCACGGACTGATAAAGCCCCTGCCAGCATCAGTACGATGATAAAACACTTCTTGACTCTCATACTGCCTGCAAAGATACGTAAAAAATCGAAAAAAGCCAGTCTTTAATTGGAAAATTTAAAGGCTGGCTGCTATTTTTTATCCTTTCAGACTGTTTTTCGCCTGTTCCTGAGCCGCTATCACACGCTCACACCAGGCGTCGAATTCAGGATCTTCAACCTGTAGTTCTGGGTGACTGAGCAGGTAGGCGACGCATCTTCGTACCCCCTCGTCGAAACGGGTCGTGGCCTGGAAACCGGGTACAGCTCGCTTGAGTTTGGTACAGTCGAAGACGACACTGACGGCTTTATCACCGATCAGGTTTCCTAAGAGATCATATTCCTTGGGACAGACATCTGCCAGGAATGAGGAGGCCACATAGTAGGGACGGAATGTCGCGCCAAGGGCCTTGGCGACCGAGGCATAGATCTGATTCCATGTCAACTGCTCGTCGCTCATGATCTGGAAAGCCTCGCCGATCGCCTTGGGATTGCCGATCAGTCCGATGAAACCTTTGGCGAAATCCTCGTTCCATGTCAGGGTCCATAACGAAGTGCCGTCACCCTGCACAATCACGGGTTTGCCTTCCATCATTCGTTTCAAGACCTGCCAACTACCCTTGGGACCATGAACGCTGATGGGTACGCCTCTTTCGCAATAGGTGTGACTGGGTCGGACGATCGTCACGGGGAACCCATTCTCACGGTATTCGCGCATCAGCAGTTCCTCACAGGCGATCTTGTCGCGTGAGTATTGCCAGTAAGGGTTCGCCAGCGTCGTTCCTTCCGTGATGACATGACTGGCAGCGGGTTTGTTGTAGGCTGATGCAGAACTGATATAGATGTACTGTTCCGTACGGTTACGGAACAGACGGATGTCGCGTTCCACCTGGGCGGTCACGAAACCAATGAACTCGCAGACGGCGTCAAACCGTGTGTCGCCGATCTTCTGGAGGACGGTCGTCTCGTCGTTGATGTCGCAGATGACTTGTTTCACACTTGCAGGCACTTCTGCCTTGCGGTTACCACGGTTCAGCAGCCAAAGTTCGTGGCCGCTCTCTGCCAATTGTCTGGTGATGGCACTGCTGATGGTGCCTGTTCCACCGATTAATAGGATCTTCATCATCTAGCTTGATGTTCTTAGTTTGTTGTTATTGTCGGCAAAGATACGAAAAAAAAAAGGTATAATCATTGATATCTGAATATTTTTTTGTAATTTTGCAGAAAAATTATAAGATAGAGAACATAGCTCTGATATTCAGATATGCTACGACTGCCTAAATTGTTCACCAGTAAACTATCTTTTAGGATTAGTTTGAAGGTTGTCTCGCTCGTTGCTGCGTTGCTTGCAGTAGCGCTGATGACCATGCTCCTCTATTCGCGGAAGACGGTCAAACAGGAGGCGGTCATGACGGCCGAACAGACGCTTGAGGGAACGATGGAGCATATTGACGGCATCTTGTTGAGTGTGGAGCAGTCGGCTGGTAACATCTATTTTAATATGTGTCGCCATCTTGATGATCCTGAGATGATGTACGTGTATAGTCGCCGGCTTGTGGAGGCGAATCCATACATCTCAGGCTGTGCCATCGCGATGGAACCTTATTATTATAAGGATCGTGGGGAACTCTTCATGGCCTATCATCACCGATCGGAAACAGGCTTGAAGATCGTTCGTTCTGAGACCTTCGGTGATTCGCCCTATACCCAGCAGGAGTGGTACACGGAACCCATGAAAAAAGGTAAACCCTGTTGGATGGATCCCTTGGAGGATCTGGATGCGAACAATGAGGCGATCACCACTTACTGTCTGCCCATCTATAGTGCGGAAGGCAAACGTATCGGTATCATGGGTGTTGACGTGACCATCAACATGCTGTCGCGGATCATCCTCGCTGCCAAACCGTCGGAGAATTCCTATAGTGTCATGCTTGGTTCGGATGGCTCCTTCATTATCCATCCGGATAGTACCAAACGCCTTAATGAAACGGTCTATACAGAGTTGAAACATGGCTCAGACCCTTCCGTGAAGGAGGCTGTAGATGCCATGATGTCAGGTCAGAAGGGCTATAAGCGCATCAGGATGGACGGCAAGGACTGTTATGTCTTCTACCAGCCTTTTACACGTAACGTGGACACAGACCGATATCTGGCCGATATGGGCTGGAGTGTGGGTATCGTCTATCCTGAAGAAGATATCTTTGGTGACTATAACCGGCTGTTGACTTATGTCTTGTTGATAGCCTTTATCGGCATTCTCCTCTTGGTATTGCTCTGCCGGTTTATCATCCATCGCAGACTCCTGCCGCTTATCTTCCTGACCAAGTCGGCCCACCGCATTGCAAACGGTCATTATGATGAAGCAATCCCCGACAGTCATCAGGATGACGAGATAGGACAGTTGCAGAACCATTTCCAGCACATGCAGGTGGCTATGGCTAAGCATGTGGATGAACTGGAACATCTGAATATAGAACTACAGGAACGGGGTGAGCGTTTGCGCGTGGCTTATCATCAGGCACAGGCTGCTGATCGTTTGAAGACCTCTTTTCTTCATAATATGACGAATCAGATGCTCTCACCGGTCCAGATGATCTCTGAACGCGTCACCGACCTGTATCAGATGCAGACGATGAAATCCCAGGATCTTGATCGGATGGCAGATGATATCCAGAAGCAGGGAGAGGTGATCACGGAACTGCTCAATCATCTGCTGGAACTGGCGAAAGAGGCAACAGGAAAGGAGGAACGCCATGGGTAGGATCCGTCATTCCCTTTCCTCAAAACTCGGCGTCAGCATCCTGCTCCTGTCTATTCTGGTGTTTGTGGCCTCGTTGGGTGTGATGTTCGTGCAGTCACGTCTGATGCTCCGTAAGAAAGCCACCGAACGGATTGTCTGTGTGTTGGATAATACGGTGCAGCGTGTCAGGACCTGTATGAACAGGGTTGAAACGGCCACCAACTCCAATGGCTGGATGGCGTTGGAATATTTGAATCCTGATTCTTTATTGACCATCTCCCGTCATGTGGTGTCTGTCAATCCTCATGTCAATGGTTGTTCCATTACCACTGAGCCGGACGTGTTTCCTGAACTGGGTCCCTTCTCGGTGTATTCCATCAAGGAGGGCGATTCGGTCGTGACCGTCAGGGAGGCTGCCTATGACTATTATAATCAGGTGTGGTATAAGTTGCCTAAGACGCAGGCAAGACCCTGTTGGACGGATCCCTTCAATGACTATAACGACAACTCGCTCTACACGAAGAATATCATTGCTTCTTATTGTAAACCCCTTTATTCGGATGACGGACGATTCCTTGGTGTCATCTCTACCGATCTGTCGTTTAAGCACCTGAAGGAGACGATTGCTGATAAGCAACCTTATCCGAACACCTATTTCGCACTGGTCAACAGTGAGGGACGGTATATTATCCATCCGGATTCTACCAAGGAGTTCAATAAGACCATCTTTGAGGATCTCAACATAGAGACACAGCCTGAACTGGTCGCCCTGGGACATGAGATGACGACTGGTGGTAAAGGCAACATGCGCGTCACCGTCAATGGTACATCGTGCCTGGTATGTTACCAGCCTATCCCTGATACCAAATGGTGCCTCGCCCTGGTCATCCCTGACAGGGAGATCCTTCAGACCTATTATCGGCTCGCTTATGTCATCGTGTCGCTGATTGTTATCGGTCTGATCATTATCTTGTTGATCACCTGGAAGATCGTGGACCAATCCATTAAACCGCTGAGCCAGTTGTTGGCGCAGTCACAGATTATTGCCCAGGGCAATTACGATGAACAGATCTCCCATACAGAGCGTCGTGATGCCGTAGGCAGGCTGCAGAACAGTTTTGCCACCATGCAGGAGTCGCTCAAACGTCATGTCAGTGATATCAGTCATGCTGCAGAAGAGGCCAAACGTAGTAACGAGGAGTTGATGAAGGCCACCAGGATGGCGGAAGAGGCTGACCGTCAGAAGACGATTTTCATTCAGAATGTGACCCATCAGATCCGTACACCACTTAATATTATTATGGGTTTTGCACAGGTCCTGCGTAATAGTAATGGTGAGATTCCTCATGATGAGGTGAAGAAGATCGTCGATATGATGGATCATAACGCGAAGACGCTCTCCCGTATGTTACTGATGCTCTACGACAGTTCTGATGCGGGTGCTTCCGTAGAACTCCAGATCCATACGGACGAGATGGTGTCCTGCAACGAGGTCGCCAATGAGAGTATTAACTACACGAGGGAACACTTCCCTGAGATTAATGTCAGGCTCGAGAGTGATCTGCCGGATGCGTATCGTCTCCGTACGAACAGACTTTACCTGATGCGCACCTTGCGTGAACTGCTCTATAACGCCGCCAAATATTCTAATGGCGCTATTGTACTGTTCCGGATAAAGGATACGGGAAATACCATCCGCTTTATCGTGGAGGATCAGGGACCTGGTATGTCTGAAGCCTATCAGGAGAAGATGTACGAGCCGTTTACGAAGGTCAATGAACTATCGGAGGGTCTTGGACTTGGTCTGCCCTTGAGTAAACGCCATAGTCGGAGTCTGGGAGGCGACCTCTTCCTTGATACAAGTTATCACGACGGTTGCCGTTTCATCCTGGAACTTCCAAAGTAATAAAAATTGATAGATTAGAAACTTATTGCATGAAATTTTATTCTGATGAAGAACTAGCTGAATTGCTGGACCAGGACATCTTCCACCAAATCAGTGAGGCTGCAGATCGGTTGAATCTGGAGTGCTATGTGGTTGGCGGCTATGTGAGGGATATCTTCTTGGAGCGTCCCTCCAACGATATCGATGTGGTGGTCGTTGGAAGTGGCATCGCCGTGGCCGAGGAACTGAAGCGGATGGTGGGTAAGAAAGCCCACTTGGCTGTGTTTAGGAATTTTGGCACTGCTCAGGTGAAGTTCCGCCAGAAGGGTAGGGAGTATGAAGTGGAGTTCGTCGGCGCTCGCAAGGAGAGTTATAGCCACGACTCTCGCAAGCCTGTTGTGGAAGACGGCACCTTGGAAGACGATCAGAACCGTCGCGACTTCACGATCAATGCGATGGCCATCTGTCTGAATCGCCACCGCTTCGGTGAACTGGTTGATCCCTTCAATGGACTGGCAGACCTGGAGGATGGTATCATCGCCACACCTTTGGAGCCGGATATCACTTTTTCTGATGACCCGTTGCGCATGATGCGTTGTGTGCGTTTTGCCACCCAACTGAATTTCCAGATAGAGGAGGCTACCTATGTGGCCCTTGAACGTATGGCCGACAGGATCCGTATCGTCAGTGGTGAGCGCATCAAGGACGAACTCAACAAGATCATCCTGGCCCCTCATCCCAGTCTCGGCTTCGACTATCTGCAACGCACGGGCCTGCTCCAGTTGATCCTGCCGGAACTGGCGGCACTGGATATTGTGGAACAGAAGAACGGACGGGCGCATAAGAACAACTTCTACCATACCTTAGAGGTATTGGAGAATGTGGCGGCACAGTCAGATAACTTGTGGCTGCGGTGGGCTGCGCTGATGCACGACGTCGGCAAGACCAAGTCGAAACGCTGGGATCCCGCCATCGGCTGGACCTTCCATAATCACAACCTCATTGGTGCGAAGATGGTGCCGCAGATCTTCCGTCGGCTGATGCTGCCCATGGATATGAAGATGAAATACGTCCAGAAACTGGTGGATCTCCATATGCGTCCCATCGCCATCGCCGATGATGAGGTGACGGACTCTGCCGTCCGCCGTCTGTTGAATGATGCAGGTGAGGACATCGACGACCTGATGACACTCTGTGAGGCTGACATAACGTCGAAGAACGAAGTGCGTAAGAAACTCTTCCTTGAGAACTTCCGTATGGTGCGCGAGAAACTGGCCGACTTGAAAGCCAAGGACTATGTGCGCCTGTTGCAGCCAGTCATCGACGGCAATGAGATCATGGAACTCTTCCATCTGAAACCCAGTCGTGAGGTAGGGGTGCTGAAACAGTATCTCAAGGATGCCGTTCTCGATAATCAGGTCGAAAATGAACGTGAGCCGTTGATGCAGTTGCTGTTGAAGAAAGCCCGTGAGATGGGACTGTCTGCGGTGTGATGTCTGATTTTGCATGTCTGAAAAGGTGGATATTGATGTTGGATATTGGAATAGGTTTTCTATAAAAGTCTAATAGCCAATAAACTTTGTTAAAATCCATATATCAGTAGATATATTTTTCGTACCTTTGCACATTGGAAAATTCTAAAATGCAAAAATAGGTATGAAAATGAAGAAAGTTTTGATGGTTGCTGCCGCCTCGATGCTGTTGGCATCGTGTGGAGGTGGTGGCGGTCGCCCGTCGTTTGGCGACAATGAGTATCCTGTAGTGACAGTGGGCACATCAAGCACCACGATGCAATCTACTTATCCTGCCAATATCAAAGGTGTGCAGGATGTTGAGATCCATCCGAAGGTACAGGGGTTTATCACGCAGATTAATGTGAAGGAAGGTCAGACGGTGAGTGCCGGACAGGTGCTCTTCGTTTTGGATAATGTAACTTACCAGGCTCAGGTGCGTCAGGCACAGGCACAGGTGAATACGGCTACTGCTTCACTGAACACCGCCAAGTTGACTTATGAAAATTCACAGAAACTCCATGCAAGTGGTGTGATCGGTGATTACGAGCTTCAGTCGTCAAAGAACAGCTACGAGAGTGCAGTGGCTGGTCTGGCAGCAGCTCAGGCCAGTCTTGCCTCTGCCAAGGAGATGCTGAGCTTCTGCTACGTGAAGAGTCCTGCCGCAGGTGTCGTAGGTTCTCTGCCCTTCAAGGTGGGTACCCTCGTGAGTGCCGCCAATACCTTGACGACCGTTTCCAACATCAGTTCTATGGAAGTCTATTTCTCAATGACAGAGAAGGATATGCTCGCCATGGGTAAGAATGCCGGTGGTCTCACCGGTGCCATTGACGCCATGCCTGCTGTGAAGTTGAAGTTGGCTGATGGTACGGAGTATGGTCAGGAAGGTCGTGTCACCAAGATGAGTGGTGTCATCGATGCCGCTACAGGTTCTGTACAGATCATCGCCGTGTTCCCCAATCCGGAGAAGGTGCTGAAGAGCGGTGGCTCTGGTGCCATCATCATCCCGAAGAGCAATACCGATGCCATCATCATTCCGCAGGGCTGTGTCTCTGAGGTGCAGGATAAGAAGTTTGTCTATATCCTCGACAAAGACAACAAGGTGAAATACACAGAGATCAAGGTTGATCCCCAGAACGATGGCAATAACTACATTGTGACTGAGGGCTTGAAGACTGGCGATAAGTACGTTACTAATGGTATTACGAAACTCTCCGACGGTATGGAAATCGTGCCCATCACGCCAGAGAAATATCAGCAGAAGATCAAGGATCAGGCTTCGGCCATGAGTTCTGGTGACATCGTGGGTGCCATGAAGAAGTAAAAAAGTAAAAAGGTAAAAAAGGTAAGATATGACTTTTACGAATTTTATAAAACGCCCGGTACTCTCGACGGTGATCTCAATCCTCATCGTCTTGTTGGGCTTTATCGGACTGGTCTCGTTGCCTATCGAGCAGTATCCGAATATTGCACCGCCTAACATCATGGTGATCGCCAGCTATCCTGGTGCCGATGCCGAGACAGTGAAGAATGCCGTTGTGACACCGCTTGAGGAAAGTATCAACGGTGTGGAAGGTATGGACTTTATCTCCTCTACCGCTTCGCCGGGTTCGGCCATGATACAGGTGACGTTCCGTCAGGGAATCAATCCTGATATGTGTGCGGTGAACGTACAGAACCGTGTGTCTCAGGCTCAGGCTCTGTTGCCTTCTGAGGTAAACCAGATCGGTGTGCGCGTCGTCAAGCGACAGTCATCGCAGGTTCTCATGTACTCGCTGACTTCCGACGGTCGTTACGACGACGAATTCCTGACCAACTATAACGCCATCAACATCGTGCCTGCGCTGAAACGTATCGAGGGTGTGGGTGATGCTTCAGGATACAGCGAGAAGACCTACGCCATGCGTATCTGGCTGAGGCCTGATGTGATGAAGCAGCACAACCTGATTCCTGCTGATGTTACAACAGCCTTGGCTGAACAGAATATCGAGGCTGCACCAGGTAAGTTTGGTGAACAGAGCGCTGTGGCTTACGAGTATTCCATGCGTTATACAGGCCGTTTCAGAACTGCTGAGGAGTTTGGCGATATTATCATCAAGAGTGACTCTAAAGGTCAGACGTTGAAGTTGAAAGACATCGCCAAGATTGAACTTGGTGGTGAGGGCTACTCGGTATCGATGAAGAACAATGGCGTACCGTCGGTCATGACCATGATTCAGCAGGTGGCCGGCTCGAATGCCAACGAGATTGCCAAGCAGGTAAAGGCCGAACTTGAAAATCAGAAGAAACTGATGCCTCCCGGCATGGAGTATAAGATCAACTACGACGTGACGGAGTTCCTCTATGCCTCTATTGAGGAGGTGGTGTTCACCCTTTTCATGACGCTGGCACTGGTGTTCCTCGTGGTATATGTCTTCCTGCAGGATGTGCGTTCTACGCTCATCCCGTTGATTGCCGTACCGGTGTCTCTGATCGGTACGTTCTTCTTCCTCAATGTGATGGGCTTCTCCATCAACCTGCTTGTACTCTCCGCCTTGCTGTTGGCGATCGCCATCGTGGTGGATGATGCCATCGTGGTGGTGGAGGCTGTGCATGCCAAGTTGGATCAGGGTTACAAGTCATCGCTCACGGCCTCTATCGATGCCATGAACGAGATCTCTGGTGCTATCATCTCCATCACGCTGGTAATGGCAGCTGTGTTCGTGCCGGTATCATTCATTGGTGGTACTTCTGGTACGTTCTATCGTGAGTTCGGTGTGACGATGGCTATCTCTATTATCATCTCGGCGCTGAACGCCTTGACACTGTCACCAGCGCTCTGTGCCATCTTCCTGAAACCCCACGATGCTGAGGGTCACGAGAAGAAACTGTCACGTGTGGATCGTTTCCACCAGTCGTTCAACGTGGCTTTCGATACAACCATCGGCAAGTATAAGAATGTGCTTGAGAAACTGGTTCGGAAACCAATAGCAATCATTGCTGCTGTTATAGCAGGTATCGTGGTGTTGGGTGTCACGATGTTCACGACAAAGACAGGTCTTGTACCTGATGAGGATACTGGTACGCTTTTCTGTGACATCACGATGCCTCCTGCTACCTCTGAGGCTCGTACCAAGCAGGTGGTGCTGCAAGTGGACTCAATCCTGTCGCAACTACCGGCTGTCAAGAACCGTGAGATGGTGCAGGGTTACAACTTCATTGCTGGTGCAGGTTCCGACCAGGGTACTTTCATTATCAAGCTGAAGGACTTCGGTGAGCGTCAGAAGGGTCTTTGGTGGAAAATTAGTGGTTTGTGGGAAGGTGATGGTATCTACCGATTCTTCCTCAATCCTTACGATGCCACAGGTGTGATTGCCCAGATCTTTATCAAGACGGCTCATATCAAGGATGCCCAGATCCTGGCTTTCGCACCGCCTATGATTCCTGGCTTCTCGGCCAACTCGGGTATCTCGCTTGTGATGCAGGACCGTACGGGTGGCGACTTGAATCGATTCTTCGGCGTCGTGAAGGAGTTCCTGGCAGAACTCAATAAGCGTCCGGAATTTCAGACTGCCCAGACCTCTTATAACCCGAACTATCCACAGTACATGGTGCATGTGGATGTGGCCAAGTGTAAGCAGGCAGGCATAGCGCCAACCACGGTGCTCACCACACTTCAGGGTTACTATGGTGGACTCTATGGATCAAACTTCAACTCGTTTGGTAAACTCTATAAGGTGATGATTCAGGGCTTACCTGAAGCGCGTATGACGCCAGAGTCGCTGAATAGTATATATGTACGCACGCCTGGCGGTATGTCTCCTATTAAAGAGTTCTGTAATCTGGAGCGTGTTTACGGACCTTTGAACATCAACCGCTTCAACCTGTTTACTTCTATTAATGTAACGGGTACAGTAGCCAATGGATATTCTACGGGTCAGGCCTTGCAGGCTATTCAGGAGGTTGGTGAGCAGGTTCTGCCAACAGGATATACCTACGACTTCTCTGGTCTGACGCGTGAGGAGGCCAAGGCTTCTAATTCTACAGCTATCATCTTCCTGCTGTGCTTCGTCTTCATCTACCTGATCCTGTCAGCACAGTACGAGTCGTATATCCTGCCTTTGTCGGTGGTACTCTCTGTACCTTTCGGTCTGGCAGGCTGCTTCCTCTTCACGCAGCTCTTCGGCCATTCCAACGATATCTACATGCAGATCTCGCTGATCATGCTGATTGGTCTGTTGGCTAAGAATGCCATCTTGATCGTACAGTTCGCCCTGGAGCGCCGTCAGACGGGTATGGCCATCACCTGGTCGGCCGTACTGGGAGCCGCAGCCCGTCTGCGTCCTATCCTGATGACCTCATTGGCTATGGTTATCGGTCTGCTGCCTATGATGTTCGCCTCGGGTGTGGGTAAGAACGGTAACCAGACGCTGGGTGCTGCTGCCGTGGGCGGTATGCTCATCGGTACCATCCTGCAGATCTTCGTCGTTCCTACGCTGTTTGTCATCTTCCAGTCACTCCAGGAGAAGATCAGTCCGCTGAAGTTCGAGGATGAGGAGAATGCCGAGGTGGCTGCCGAACTGGCCCAGTATGCACATGCGAAACCCGTTGATTATGAAATAGAGAAGTAATATGAAGAAAATAATGATATTCATGTCCGCAGCCCTGCTGCTGTCGAGCTGCGGACTCTATAACAAATACGAGCGCCCGACCGTGGACACCGAAGGTCTCATCCGCGACCCTCTCTCACCCACCGACACGTTGGCAGTAGCCCCACAGGACACAGCCTCCTTTGGCAACCTGCCCTGGCGCAGTGTTTTTACCGACCCTCAGCTGCAGCAGCTCATCGAGCAGGGTCTGGAGCGTAACAGCAACCTGTTGAACGCAGCCCTGACCGTCCAGATCTATGAGTCGATGCTGAAGGCGGCCAAGCTGGCGTTCCTGCCGGGCATCGCCCTCGGTTCACAGCAGCCAATGGGAACGATTGCCACGTTGCATACCAGTCCGTCGGTGGAGACCAAGAGCTATTCTATTCCCGTATCGGCCTCATGGACGATCGATCTTTTCGGAAACATCCTGTCGCAGAAGCGCTCCACGCAGATGCAGCTCCTCGCCTTCAAGGACTATCAGATGGCTGTCCGTGCCCAGGTTGTCAGTGGCATTGCCAACAGCTACTACACCTTGCTGATGTTCGACGAGCAGGTTCGCATCGTGAAGGAGATGTCGAAGATGGCGAAGGAGACATGGAACATCACGCAGCAGCAGTTCAACCTGGGTCGTGCGCGTGCCAATGCGGTTCACAGTGCTGAGGCCGCCTATCTCTCCACGCTGACGCAGATCAACGACTTCGAGCGTCAGATACGTGCCACGGAGAACGCCCTCTCGCTGCTCATCGGACAGCCCGGTCAGCAGATCCCCCGTTCCACACTGGCCGAGCAGTCGCTGCCCGACGAGTTTGCCGTAGGTGTGGGTGTGGCTCTGTTGCAGAACCGTCCCGACGTGCATAATGCTGAGATGGAGCTGGCTTCCTGTTTCCACGATGTGCAGACAGCCCGTTCCAGATTCTATCCGAACATTACGATCGGTGTCTCTGCCGCCTTCACCAACAACAACGGTGGCCTGAATCCCGGCAAGTGGCTCACCTCACTGTTTGGCTCGCTCACACAGCCTATCTTCCAGCGCGGTGCGCTCATCGCCGGTCTGAAGGCCAGCAAACTGCAGTATGAGCAGGCTTTCAATACCTGGCAGAACACTATCCTCAAGGCTGGCAACGAGGTGTCTAACGCCCTCGTCAACTACAATAAGTACGACGACAATGCCAAGTTGGAGAACCAGCGTGTCGAAGCACTCTCAAAGGCTGTCGATGCCACCATCTCTCTCTACCACTCCAAGGGCACAACCTATCTGGAGGTGCTGACCGCTCAGACACAGCTTCTCTCGGCCCAACTCGCTCTGGCAACCGACGACTTCAATAAGATGCAGTCGGTGGTAAGTCTCTATACGGCACTCGGTGGCGGAGGAAAGTAAAATTCTTTAATTTTGAAAATTATGGCAAGTGAAATAAGTCCAAAAGCTGAGATCAGCCCAAAGGCAAAGATCGGCAACAACTGTAAGATATTCCCCTTCGCATATATCGAGGACGACGTGGAGATCGGCGACAACTGTATCATCTTCCCCTTCGTCTCGATCTGCGACGGTTCACGTATCGGCAACAACAACAAGATCCACCAGGGCTCGGTGATCGCTGCCCTGCCGCAGGACTTCAACTACCGTGGTGCCAAATCCTACGCGAAGATCGGTAATAATAATGTGATCCGTGAGAATGTGGTCATCAACCGTGGCACGAACAGGGATGGCTGTACCGTCATCGGTAACGATAACTTCCTGCTCGAAGGTACCCATATCAGCCACGACACTGTAGTGGGCGACCACTGCGTGTTTGGCTATGGCACCAAGATTGCAGGCGACTGTGAGATCGGCAATGGCGTCATCTTCTCCTCCGGTGCCATCCAGAATGCCAATACGCGTGCTGGTAGACTCGCGTTGATTCAGGCAGGTTGTGCCTTCTCTCACGACGTGCCCCCGTTTGTCATCGCCGGTGGTAATCCGATGACCTATGGTGGTCCTAACACCACGATGATGAAGCTTGCGGGCATCGACGAGAAGGTGCAGAAGCACATCGCCAATGCCTATCGTCTGCTCTTCCACGGTAAGACGAGTGTATTCGACGTCATCAAGCAGATCAAGGATCAGGTGCCCGACAGCCCCGAGATCCAGACCATCATCACCTTCCTTGAGCACACCAAGCGTGGCATCATGTGTAAGTAACCGCTGTTTTCAGATAGAGGATGTGCCGCATCAGTGCTGGCACATCCTCTTTTTTCTTTGAAAGGATTTTTTGTCACACTAAAACTAAATGGTTATGATGAACGTAAAGCATCTGATTCCCTGCGTGCTGGCGATACTGTCAGTGCTGCTGCTCTCTGGCTGTGGTGAGCAAGAGAACCCCACGCGCACGTCGTTAGAGGCAGATACCTCTACGCTGACATTATTTGTCGGTGAGTCAGCCTTCAGGGCGGCCACCACCAAGGCCGAGCATTATCGCATCACCTATACCTCCAGCAATCCCGCCGTGGCAACGGTCGATCGGATGGGGAAGGTGACAGGCGTGTCAGAGGGCGATGCCGTCATCACCATCGATATGGCTGAGAGCATCGAAGACTGGTATGCACCCAAGAAACTCACCTACAATGTCGTGGTCGTGAAGAAACCAGTCAGCGATGAAACAACAGCTGCCGTTCCCGCACCCACACCCGCTCCAACATCCTGCACAGGCTCTCCTCTGAATTCTGCAACTGTCGGTATGATTATCTGCTCACATGGCAATGTTCATACTGCTACCACAGGTGCTCTTTCTTGTGGTGGTAAGAAGGTGGCTATCGTCGCCTATAAGGGCGCAACAGGCTCGGCTGATACAAGTGCAGGCTCAGGCGGTTACTGTGGCCTCGCCATTGCATTGACTGATGCAAGCGGTGGCGCACCCTGCCAGTGGGGACCAAAAGGATTCGTCTGTAACACTAACGCTATGTCCTCTACTTATTCAGAAGTCCTTGTTACGACTGGCGACTTCTGCAAAGGTATAGACAATACTAACCGTCTGGCAAATGCAGATTGCTTTTCAGGTCACGACCATGCTGCTGCAAAGGCTGCGAAGAACTACAAGTATGATGCGAGTGTGTCAGAAGGTGCTCACCCGACAGGCACCAGCCAGTGGTTTCTGCCGACGATGTACCAGTGGAATCTGATTTTAAAGGGGATGTGTGGTGATCATGGCGACTTGCGTATGCAGACGGTTATGGATCCAGGCATTAATGACAACTACAAAACTGCAAGTTTTGATACGAACATTACTGCCGCTGGTGGTACCAGTGTACAGAACCATTTCTTTTGGCCGAGTATTGAGAATGATATTAATGCTTCTTGGGGTGTGGACTTCGTCAACGGTCGTGCGAGCTACTACACCAAGATTGGCAACATGGCCTACGTCCGCGCAGTGCTCGCTTTCTGATACAGGTTCTTAGCGTGCCTGTCAGCCATGACCCCTCCTTGACCGACTGCCCTGGGTTCGTGTCCATGATCCGCTTCGCCTGCGTCCCCGGCATCCGATTTTCGGTCATGTCGGGGGCTTTTTCGTACGTTTTTCCTAATTTTGCAAAAAAAAAATGTCATCAGGGGTTTAGTAAATCGGTTTTCGTGTGTATTAAGAGTGTATGACAGATCAAAGTAAACTCGAAAATTGCGATTCAGCGAGTGCAAAAGAAACTTGTTTCAATTATGCCGAGCGAAAGCAATTTATTCAAAAGCTGTTCCGACAGCATTACCGTCAGATGTATCGGCTGGCCACCATGCTTCTGCACGACGATGCTGAGAGCAAGGATGTGGTGCACGACATCTTTGCCCATCTACTCCGTGAGTCTCAGGACCTACGGGAAGAAACAGCCGAGCACTATCTGCTTACAAGCGTACGAAACCGATGCCTGAACGTGATTCGTAGCCGACAGATACAGGAACGGGTGGAACACCTCTACTTGCTTGACCTCGACACGACCATCACACCGACGGAACGGTTAGAAGAAGAACTGAAAGCTCTATATAAGGGTATCAACCAATTAGAGCCACCCGTTTGCCGCGACATCATCATGCAGCATTATCGCGATGGAGTCACTTTTAAAGAGATTGCCATTCGCCAAGGTGTCAGTGAGACCACTGTCTATAAGCATCTGCGCCGTGCGCTTAATCAATTACGTACACATCTTAACAACAAATGAGCGTATGAACAAGACCGATTTATTGCTCCAGATGATGGAACAGCCCCAGCATTATACTGCAGAAGAATGGCAGGAGATACTTGCCGACGAAGAGTGCCGTGAAATCTACACGCTGTTGTCGAAAACGCAGAGTGCCATTGATGCAGCCCGTGCCGATCAGGAAGTCACTGACGACATGATTGATGCCGAATGGCAACGACTGAGTGATGAAAAGCAAGAAGTGAGAAACGAAAAATATTCGCTCCTAAAGTTCGCCGCTATGTTTGTGGGCATTCTCATGCTTTCAGGCATTACTTATGCAGCCATCCGCATCGTCAGTCATTATAACGCACCAAAGGAACAGGAGACGAAGGTCATCAAGAACTCTCAATCTTCAATTTCCAGTCCTCAACTCGCTGAGCCTGACACGATAGCAGCACTTCAGCCCAAACTCTACGACAACGTGCCTTTAGGAGAGATCTTCGAAGAACTCTCTGGCTATTATAACGTCAAGGTGGTCTATCAAAACGAAGATGCACCCCGTCTCAGACTGTTTTATCAATGGAAGCCGGAATATACGTTGGAGAAAGTTGTGGAGATGTTGAACAACTTCGAGTGGATACAGATCCAGACAGAGAATGATACCCTATTCATAAGAACCACCGCCATCCCCGCCAAGGATTGCTAAAACGCTTGCCATGATGAAAAGATTATCATTCATACTCTTGT
>Ga0256405_10004710_pt1 | contig 25020 bp, 15 predicted proteins | sample RumenRJG_02DNA_FD_189096 | JGI IMG/M metagenome (GOLD analysis project Ga0256405, IMG submission 189096) | Bovine rumen microbial communities from Lethbridge, Alberta, Canada - RJG_02 | ecosystem: Host-associated > Mammals > Digestive system > Stomach > Rumen | place: Canada: Alberta... | reverse complement strand
TGTTTTCACCGTGATGAAAACGATAGTAGGGTCCCATGCCTTTGCTAAAGTATGAGCGGACACGTTGACGTGCCTCTGCTTTTCGATAATGTGGCACATTGTCATATAAATGACTAAATCCCCAAGCCTTCCTCGCCAGCCTTTTTTCCTTGTAGCATGGGCACTCGCTTTCCTGCCAGGCAGTAGGATACACAGCCTGACCAATGAATCGATCCTGCTGGTTGGTCAACACCCTGGCCAGATAGTGCATACAGGTGTCCTTGCGCTTGCACGTATCGTTGAAACATCGGGCATAGCCCCAAGGAATATTTTCCGCTTTCAATTCTTTTTCTTCCATATCTCTTAACTCTTAATTCTTAACTCTTAACTTAAAAATCCCTCATCTCTCCCATAATCTTTGGAATCGCCTTTGTATAGAGGGGTTTGAGCACGGGAGAGATTTTTTTCATCTCTCCCATATCTCTCCTTCATCTCTCCCGTCACCCTCATGCAACTTTCAGGGGTACCACCTCATAATAGGCTACATGGGAATGTTCCTTGTGTTTGAAACCAAGAGCCGAGATGGTCTTTCCGAGCCTTACCTTGTTGCCAACGGTGTTCTGTAGAGTAGGGTAGTCCTTCTGCATAAGGCTAATCATCTCGCCACAGTTCATGGTCTTCACCACCTCGCCCTCATGAGGCTGACGGAAGCAGGCCAAAAATATCTCGCCCAGGTCCTTTTTCTCCATGAAGTCTTGGTTCAGTTGTTGGATGCGGGCCACCTCATCGTTGTTGAACCAGTAGGGTGCCTTTTGTTTCAGCAACTCATATTTTACCTGTGCATACAACTGACCATAGTCTATGTCGCCCGTGTTGTCAATCATTTGACTGTCAGGAATCTGGATGCAGATGTAACGACGCGAGCCTGTGACATCTTTCAGCGGATGGCGGTTGTTGGTGGTTGCCACAAATGAGGCAAATCGTGGGCGGTCCTCCTGGGCACGTCCGAAGATAGGTCGTCCGTTCACCTTGCTGACACTTAGCGTCTGCTTCAGCGACGACTGCTGAGAGGGACGGATGGCATCGAGCTCGTCCAGGTTGACGAAGAGATTGTTCGTCAGCGCCATCTCCTTGTCGAACTTGTTCGACAGGTTCAGGTGGTCCAGATAGTACTGACGCAGATGCTGAGGCAGCAAACGGCGTACGAAAGTGGTCTTGCCACAGCCCTGTGCACCAATCAGCGTTGGTACACACTCGTTGCCGTGCAGCATATCCATCTGCATCCAATGGGCCACAGCCGAGCGCAACCAGATGGTCAGAAAGTTCACCTGTTCAGAGGTGATGCCAGGAATGCGTCCGAAGATGCGGGCAATGTGGTTCTGGCCGTCCCATTGGGGCAGGCTGTTCAGGAAGTCCAGAACGGGATTGTATTCAGGAACCTCCTCCGACTGCACATATTCCGTAATCTCCGTTTTCGGACTGCCCTTTTCCATCACCTGTTCGCGCTTGGCACGAATCACGATGCTGTTCAGAGCAGCCTGTGTCAACGGCCTGTAAATCAATTCAGCCTCATCAGAGGCGCCAGAGAGTGTTGCCCCAGTTTCCTTGGGCAGGATTGCACGCTCGGCTTTGCCGCTTGGCATCGCCAAGAACTCTACCTTCCCGTTCAGGACATTCCTACGGAAACGATAGTTCTCGTTGAGGAACAGCTCGATGACGAGCGTTGCCTCCTGTGAAGCAGCAAGTGCCTCACCATTGGTAGTCATGTTCTTGTCCATAAAATATGCTTTTCAATAAGATTATTCAGTCTCCTTGAATCCTTCTCCTTATTCTATTATTGGTGCGCTTTTCACAGCGTGTTTTCCAATGTTCGCTAACTTGTTGCAAAGATACAAATTTTTTGGGGATTCTGCAAGTCTTTTCCCGATTAATTTCTGAGTTTTTTCCAATTGTTAAAAATCGACATCAAGAGTCGACGGGAGAGATGACGGGGGTGTTGTGGGAGGGATGACGGGAGAGGTGAAGGGAGAGATGAAAAATGAGAGACTCCTTTGTTTAAAGGGCTTTCCGCTGTCTGATGGGAGAGATGAACACTTTTTTCACAATAACGCACGCTTATTTATCAATAACCCGTCCTTATTGCGCAATACTTAGCCCTTATTGGCACTAAACTTTTTGATTTAATGCTCGCTAGGCATTCCCTTAACGGGAATTGTTTATTCCCAATGTGGGAACAAAACATTCCCAGTCTGGGAATAGAATATTCCCAATGTGGGAAAAAGTCATTGTTAATGCAAAAATGACATTTTTCTTTGGCTGTTTCCTTTTTTCTTTGTACCTTTGCCCATACTTACTAACTATTGAGATATGAACGCTAACCATAAATACCGTATATTGTTGCTCATAACGGTCCTGCTGATGTCGTTAGCAGGGTATACAGCCACTATGGATGAAAAGCCAGTGGCTGGCACGCGTTGTCCGATGGTAAACCTGACATTGACAGATGGATTGGCGGGCGAGACGGTGCGTAGCTTTATGACCGACCATAACGGGCTGGTGTGGATAGCTACAACAGGTGGTGTGAATATTTTTGACGGCAAACACCTGCAAACGTTACGCATCCTAAACGATAAGGGTCATAATACAGAGATTTACGACCTGTGCGAAACGCATGACGGTACGGTATATGCCGCAACACTGCAGGGCTTGTATCGGCTGAAGCTGGCTTCGGATGGTTTTGAACAGATCTTGCCAGAAGTGAAGAGCCCTATTTCGTTGTTGGCGGTGGGTGATACTGTTTATATTGGCAGCGAACAGGGCTTGCAGTTCTGGGATGGCAAGGAATTGCATCATCAAGACGTAGGAGCCAGCCGACAGGGGCTGGATAATGTGGTACGCTATTATCAGCAGGATGAAAAAGGACACATTTGGTTCTTAGGACGACATAACCTAAAAAGCTATGAACCTAAGACAGGGCGTATCACAAGCTATGACCTCATTACGCTGATGAATGGAAAACAGGCGCTCACTCAGTTTTCCATTGTCAACGGGAAATTCTTCATTGGTACACGCAGCAATGGATTGTTTGTATATGATCCCAAGACGAGAAATGGTCACTATGTTGACGGAATAGGACAGTTGGTAACGGCAGTCAGCCTGAGTAAGGACGGCTATATCTGTGTGGCAACTGATGGTACAGGGGCTTATCTTGTAGACCCTAAGACCGAACAGGTGGTGGAACATTATAATATGGGTATAGGACAATTGCCCACGAACGCCATCTATAGCTTCTATCGTGACAAGCATGGTGTCAATTGGTTTGGAACGGTGCGCTGTGGACTGGTCTATAAGCCTCATAATAGCCGTTTGTTCAAGGTATATGAACCCGATGGCATGTCAACATTAGGCATGAACGTGCGCAGTTTTTGCATACGAGGCAGTCAAAGTGTCATAGGCCTTCAGGACGGTCTGTGGTTTGTGGATGCGGAACGACATGTCAAGAGATTCTTTACGGCAGAGGAAATGGGGGGACATATTGTTAATAACATCGTTTGGTGGCAGGGACATTACTATATAGGTATGTATGATGGTGGTGTGCGATTTATTGATCCACAGAGTCTGGCATTGGGCCAGCAGCCATTCAGTCCGCTCCTGATGAAAACCTCTGTTGGTAAGATAGTGGCAGGGCCTGACAGTTGTCTATGGATAGGGTGCAGTGACGGTCTTTTTATTATTAAGAAGGATGGCAGTTATCGGCAACTGACAGAGCAAAACTCGCATATCGTGGGTGGTATCATCATCGACATTACCTTCGACCGTGATGGCAATGCATGGCTCTCGGGAGCCAAGGGCCTATCGCTCTATAGTGCCGCCAGCCGAGATATTGTAGCGACAAAGTTCCCGTCTGGATTCTGGAACGAAGAACCCTATATGCGCGGTTGTTTGGGAAGCGATGGGACAGTCTATATGCGCAACGGACCACAGCTATTTTATACCCGCAACAACATGAACGACTTTGGCGAGATTAAGCTACCGCTGATGTTGTCAGACAGGTGGTGCCGCAGCATGACAGACGATGGTAAGGGTCATCTGATGCTGGCCTCGGAGCGTGGTCTGCTTCATATGAATCCTGATGGTGGTGAACTGGTCCAGATGGGACCAGGTGAGGGACTGATAGGCAACCAAATGAGTGAGGTGTGGTTGGACAATAACGAACAGCTATGGGTGGCTACGTCGAATGGCTTGTTTACGTCTTTACGAGAAAACTTTGACCACTGGCTTGCTAGTCGTCAGTACAAGGTTATGCTTTATCCTGTGCGTAAGGGCAGCGATCAACTGACGCCACGAGAGATGAGCATCATGGTCGAGAACAGCCTGATCAGTCTCAGTTGGAATTTCACTTCACAGGTGCTGCAAGCTGAGCCAGTATTAGTGGACTATGCGCCACAACAAGGTCGATTGTATGAATACCGAGTGGATGGTGGCGAGTGGCAACAGATTGACAATGGTGAGCCTATTGACGTGCGCCACCTGTTGATGGGACAGCACACATTGACAGTACGCCTGATGGGAGTTAAGGGTACGGAAACCACTTGGGAGTTGATGGTAAAACCTTCCGTATGGGCTTGGCTGGAGTTGATACTCTTTATCATTGCCGTCGTCTCTTTATGGCTATGGTGGCGCTATAGGAAGTACACCAAGAAAGTGATTGCTGAACATCAGATGACAGAGCAGGCACTCATTGAAGAGAGTGAAGAGTTCTTAGCAGAGCTAAGCGGCGTAGCCGAGCGAAGAGTGAAGAGTGAAGAATTTACTGCCGTCATTGACGAAATGACACAAAAGTACCAGAAAGTGAAGATTGACGAGGAGGAATGTTCCGACATTGTCAAGCGCATGAAGGAATACCTAGAGCGAGAACGTGTCTATACCAATGCCGACTTGAAGATGAAGGATTTGGCCGATGTGCTGCACTTGTCGGCACCGAAACTCTCGCAGGTCTTCAATATCTATCTGGGCGAGAACTATTATGACTTCATCAACCGCTACCGTCTGGATGAGTTCAAACGACTGATAGCAGAGGGTAAATACAAGCAATTTACCATTACGGCACTCTCCGAACAATGCGGTTTCAAGAAGTCGAATTTCTTCTCTACATTCCGCAAAGTAGAGGGTCTTACACCTGCTGAATATCTGAAAAAACAAGGTGTTAAGGTATAGCTAATTTAGACAGACTAAAACAAAAGGCGCTGAAAATGAGATAGTTAATCAATTTGGACTACTGGCTAAACCAGTTGGCTGCAAGCAAGGAGAAATTTCTTGTTTGCAGTCTTTTTTTTGTTTTACTTTGCAGCAGAAAATCATTAAAACAATTAGCGTATGACTACTATCGAACAATCAAACCGCCAGATGATAGGCAATGCTTATCAACAGGTAAGACAGGAAGTTTTTTCCATTTTCCGTCAGGCATGTATCGCAGAGGATACGTGTGAGGATCTCGTACAGGAAGTTTTCGTAAAGGTGTTGGGCATGGACATCATCATCGAGAGCCAGTTAAAAGGTCTCATTGTGACAATGGCCTACCAGAAGCGAGTAGACTACCTGCGTCGTCGCGCATGTATTAATAAGGTACGCGAGAACATCGGTTGGATGATGGAACGCAGCTATGCCAATACCGACGCAGAGGTGAACGATATCCTGAAGGTGGAGATGAATGCTATCAATACTATGTCGGAGAAAGATGCCCAGATTTACCAGATGACTCGTTTTGAGGATAAGACCGCTGATGAGATTGTGTTGGAGACAGGACTCTCAAAGCGAGCTGTTGAGTCACGTATCTATCGCACTCGTAACTTGGTACGCAGTCAGGTTCGTGAGGCAATGGGCTTTTGATTAGTTTTTGCATTATTCTTGTATACAAAATAAAAATCTAATTCGTTATTATAATTAAAAACCAATTCGTTATGAAGGAAAAAAGAAAATGGTTTCTTGCCTTGTTCCTGATGTTGGCTACGCTGACGTGGGCTCAGGGCACTATCACTGTCTCAGGACAGGTGACAGACCAACAGAACGAGCCGCTGATTGGCGTGACGGTCCTTATAGACGGTCAGCAGGCTGGCGGCACAGTGACAGACTTTGACGGTAACTATACCATCAAGGCTCCTGCTAAGGCAACGTTGAAGTTCTCGTATATTGGTTACGCAGACCAACGGGTGCCGGTAGGTGGTAAGAACGTCATCAATGTAAAGATGAAAGAAGATGCCGAGTTGCTGCAAGAAGTGGTAGTTGTCGGCTTCGGTACGACGAAGAAGGAGTCGCTGACAGGTGCTGTGTCCGTAGTTGATGCCAAGGCATTTGAAAACAAAGGATCGCTGTCAAGTCCCATGGAAGCCTTGCAAGGTGAGGTGCCGGGTGTTATTATTACCCGTTCGAGCTCTGCTCCTGGTGAAGAGGGGTGGAACATGAAGCTGCGTGGTTCGGTTTCAAAAAACTCTGGTGGTCCGCTGGTCATTATCGATGGTGTGGCAGGTGATATGAACACCATAAATGCTAATGATATTGAGTCCATGAACTTCCTAAAGGACGGTTCGGCAGCCATCTATGGTAGCCGAGCTGCCGATGGTGTAGTCATCATCACAACTAAGAAAGGTAAGGAAGGAAAGGTGAAGATCAATTACAGTGGTTCTATTACTGTGAAGACCGTAGGTCTGCAGCCAGAAACGATGTCGCTCACAGAGTGGGCAGACGGACTGATGCAGTGTTTGGAGAACGATAATAACACTTCGAACGTATGGTACACTTACGGTCAGTTGGCCAAGCAGTATGCAGGTCGTTACATCGATTTGTCGCAGAGTGCCAATCCTTTTGGTTCTGCAGCCTTTACCGATGTTGCCGACTTCGTTTTTGCAGATGTTGACTGGTTGGGTGGACTTTTTGGCAATGCCTATAACACAGAGCATAACCTGAGTGTGAGCGGTGGAACCAACAAGAACAGTTATCGTATTTCGTTGGGATATAACTACGATGGTTCTAACCTGCAGTATGGTAACAACTCGAACAAGCGTTTCAACGTTCGTTTCAATGATACTTACAAATTTAACGATAAGTTGTCGTTACAGTCGAGCATCGGCTACTTCCGTAAGGAACAGGTTGCTCCTACCCGTATTGCTGCAGCGCTGACGACCTCATTGCCTCAGCCTGGTCTGCCTATGGCGGCTGTGAACGGCAAGGGCTATGCATGGGGTACTTGGGGCTCTCCCGTTGCCAAAGTGGAAGAGGGTGGTGACAAGACTACCAGCGTTTCACGTATCGATATCAGTGAGACACTGAATTATGATATTACAGACTGGTTGACAGCCAATGTCAACTTGGGTTACAACACTGCTGATAAGATGGTGGATGAGGTTCAGAATGCAGTACAGTTCTATAACATAACAGGAGAGATGCCGACGCTGACTGATCCTGTACAGTCGAAGTCCTACTACCAGCAGAATTCAGAGCGTATTGACAACTACTCATTCTCTGCTTACGTCAATGGTCATAAGCAGTTTGGCGATCACAACCTTTCATTGACCTTGGGTACACAGTATGAATTCAAGGAGTATAAGCAGTTTGGCGTTCGTGCTACCGACATCCTGGATGGTCTGGAGGTGGTCAATGGTACTGGCGATATTACCTTGCAAAATGTAGGCAAGTATCAAAACAGCATCCTCTCATATTTCGGTCGTTTCAACTACGACTACCTGGGACGTTACCTCGTAGAATTCAATGGTCGTTACGACGGTAGCTCGAAGTTCCTGCCCGAGAACCGTTGGGACTTCTTCTGGGGTGTCAGTGCTGGTTGGCGTCTGTCGGAAGAACCATTTATGAAGAATGTGAAGTGGCTGAACAATCTGAAGCTGCGTGCCAGCTATGCTGAGGTAGGTAACCAGAGCGGTATCGGCAACTACGACGGTGTACAGTTGTATAACGTTAATTCGAACAGTGGTCCCTATCTGGGCAACGGCCTGTCTTCTACGATTACGACCAATGGAACGTTTGCCTCAAAGACCCGTTCTTGGGAGCGTATCAAGAACTACAACCTGGCCATTGACTTCGGTGTAAAACTGGCCTCAGGACACAACATCAACGGTACCGTTGAGTATTTCCAGAAGCGCAACAACAACATGCTGGTCAGCGTGACGCTGCCTGCAACGCTGGGTGACGCTGCTCCTTCTGCCAACAAGGGTAAGTTCAAGGACTACGGTTGGGAAGGTCAGATTACCTATACTGGTAAAGTTGGTCAGGTGGAGATTCATGCTGGTGGAACCTTTACCTTCGCTCGCAATGAGCTGACAGAGTATGAGGGTACAACGGTGAAGTCATCAGGTTATACCTCTAACATGGTAGGCTATGGTATCTCGTCACTCTTCGGCTTGCGCTATGCCGGTAAGATCCAGAATGAGGAACAGTTGGCAGCCTATACAGCGCTTTACTATCCTAACAATGGTATCGGAATGCCTTCTAACCTTCGTGTAGGTGACAATATGTACTGCGATGAGAATGGTGATGGCAAGCTTGATGAGAACGACTACATCTTCCTGGGAAGTAGCGAGCCTGAAATCAGCTACTCGTTCAATTTCGGCGCTGCCTGGAAGGGCATTGACGTGAACGTGGTATTCCAGGGTGCTGCCAACCGCTTCATCTATCGTGGCAACGATACCAACTGGACAGTTCCTTACCGTGGCTTGTATATGAACAACCTGAAGTCAAGTATAGGTAATACATGGTCTACGGAGAATCCTGATGCTTATTATGCTCCTTATACCAACGATAGTAACATTAATCAGTACAACTATCAGGCATCATCACTGACAGCACAGGATGGTCGTTATCTGCGACTGAAGAACATTACGGTAGGTTACACCTTCCCCAAGAACCTGTTGAACAAGGTGGGATTCATCGAAGGCCTACGCATCTACTACACGGGAACTGACCTGTGGGAAACAACGAAGATTGAGGACGGATGGGACCCAGAGTCGAAGATTGCCAAGAGCGGTACATCACTCTATCCCTTCACCCGTAACCATACATTTGGACTCAATGTAACATTCTAATGAAAAGGAGGATATGTATATGAAAACAACAATATTGAAATATATCTGCGCAATCTGTGTAATCAGCGGTTTCACATCCTGCCTCAATCTGGATCCGAAGGATTCGCTGGGTGATAACCTGGTATGGAACAAGGCTGAGAACTTCCAGCTTTTCGCAAACCAATTCTATGGTTGGACACGCGATTTAGGCTCTGGCACAGACTACCAAAACGGTATTTCAGACGGTGTTCACTCAGACTATCGTTCTGATCTGATTTGCACCAGTAGTGTGAACACATATAGTCAGGGAACCAACTCGATCCCTGATAAAGACGGCAACTACACTGCCCTCTATAAGCGCATCTATTATACCAACCTGCTGTTGAAGAATGCAGAAGGTTTTGCTAATCAGGCCAGCATTGCTGTTCCGATGGGCGAGGCCTACTGGTTCCGTGCCTATCTGCACTTCGAACTGGTTCAGATCTATGGTGACGCTCAGTTGCTGACCCAACCTCTTGACATTGATGCAGGGGAACTCTATGGCACACGTAACCCCCGTGGTGAGGTGATTGACCAGTGTGTTGCAGACTTGCAGGAGGCAGCAATACTGTTGCCTGAGACTCCTGCTGAAGAGGGACGCTTAGGCAAGGATGCCGCCTATGCCCTACTGAGTCGTGTGGCTTTGTACGAGGGTACCTGGCAGAAGTTCCATAATAACAATGCCCAGCGAGCCTCAGAACTGCTGACCATTGCCAAGAATGCTGCCAAGCAGGTGATGGACAATAAGCACTATTCGCTGTTCTACAACGCAGGACTGGTGAACGCCGGTATCAACAATATCAATCAGAGCTACCGCTATATGTTCATCCTGGAGGATGCAGGACAGTGCAACCCTGCAGGTTTGCAGAAGGGTGCCAATACCGAGTACATCCTTGCTAAGCGCCATCGCGATACGGATAAGATGACCCTGAATGTTACGCATGCCATGTTGGCCAATGTCTGCTACATCACCCGCAAGATGGCTCAGATGTATCTCTGTTCCGATGGTCTTCCCATCGACAAGAGCCCGCTGTTCCAAGGTTATACACAGGCTACCAGCGAGTTCCAAAACCGTGACGCCCGCATGGACAACAACATGCTTTGGCACGGAGAAAAGTATTGGAACAACGACTCCAAATGGCGTACGGCATGGAATGACGACGACCTGAACAACAGTCTGACAGCCAATGCACGTTCCAACAGCGGTTACCAGAACCATAAGTGGGGCGTAGAACGAGAGGTTGCCGACTACTATGAGTCTATGGACTTCCCCGTCATTCGCTATGCTGAGGTGCTGCTGAACTATGCTGAGGCTGCCTACGAGTTGAATGAGAGCATCAGTGATAACGACCTGCAGATCAGTCTGAATTTGGTTCGCCAGCGTGTAAATCCTGCCATGCCTAAGTTGACAAATGCCTTTGTGACAGCCAATGGCCTGAATATGCGTACAGAGATTCGTCGTGAGCGTACTGTAGAACTGTTCTTGGAAGGCTTCCGTATCGACGACTTGAAACGTTGGAAGACTGCTGAGACGGAAATGCCACAGGACCAGTTAGGTGTGAAGATTACTGGTACTTGGTATGAGACCAACTGGTCAGCACAGGCTCGTCCTCTTAACTCAGAGGGATGCATCATCATGTACAACGGCCGTACATGGGCTCAGAAGAACTATCTCTATCCGCTGCCACAGGATCAGCGTCAGCTGAACCCGAACCTCACTCAGAATCCTGGCTGGGAGTAATTATCAGATAAGAGTTAAAAGATAAAAGATAATAGTTATGATTACCAAATATAACAAGATATTCGCTGCATTTATTATTGCTTGCGGTTTTGCGGCAACACTTACCTCCTGCAGCAAGAATGACGACCGCATCCCAAGTGTAGAGTCAGCTATCTGTCCCAGTGGCATTGAGATGCAGATTCCCGCTGAGATGGCAAAGCTCATCTATACAGACAATACGGGTGCTGATGTGTTGCCAATGATTGTTGGTGAGACGGTGCAACTGGGCTATACCCTCGCGCCAGAAGAGGCCACATTCAAAAATGTGACATGGGCTACTAGCGATGCTTCTATAGTCTCTGTTACAGATGGTAAGGTAGAAGCCCTGAGCGAGAAGGGACTGGGCTATTCTATTGTTACCGTAGCTCCCACAGGTATGTATGCCGGTTCTGGCGTGTTCAGCACGCTTAAAGTAAAGGTAGATGCGCACATGAAGCAGGCTACCGCAGTAACGCTCTCAACCGACATTTCAGAAGTCTATGAGGGTGAAAAGACCGTTATTAATTACGAACTGGAGCCAGAAGCCTGTACCTACCGTACTTTGGAGTGGACATCCAGCGACCCATCTGTAGCTACGGTTGACAGCAAGGGTGTGGTGACTGGAGTCAGCACGGGCGGTGCCATTACGAAGGTGGTAACCATCACGGGTAAGACGATGGATGGTTCTGGTGTCAGTGCTTCTATTGATATTACGGTGATGCGCATGGTAGAGCCTCAGGATATTACGCTCGACCAGACCTACTCTGCCGACAACGGCTATGCGTTCGCTCTCAACGAGCAGGGTACAAGCATTGCCTATACCACCGTACCTGCCGAGGCAACGAAGAGCCTCATCCAGTGGTCATCAAGCAATGAGGACATAGCTACCGTAGAAGGTGGTAACGTCAAGTTCAAGGGCTTTGGTGAGGTGGTAATTACTGCTCTCTGTCCTGAGACAGGCAAGAGCAGCAGCATTAAGCTGAACGTTCCATGCGGATTGTTGCGCGAAACCTTCCACAATGCTAATCATTACAGCATCTACGACGCTAAGCAGAGTGGCAATGGCACATCGACCAGCCACGAGTGGCATAATGGCTATCTGACCATCACTACCTACAAGGTGAATGCTACTACGGAACGTGCCGACCTGAAGTGGTACGACCTGCCCGCTACGCTGCATGCTGGCAACTATCCTATCATCGCCATCAAGGTGGACGACGTGAAGGATCTCTATAAGGCTGACGGTGTTACTGCACGCAACCTGAACTTCGACGTAGTCGGAACTTCTGAGAGTGGCGTTGAGTACAAGGCTTTGGGTGGCGGTAACAACAAGTATTCCGGCGACCTGAAGTGCTCGGATGGCAGCCATGTATTCATCTACGACCTCTCAGTACTTGCCTTCGGTACAGGCGGTATGGCTCCTACGAATGAGAGCATTTCATTCCGCACCTTCCAGTTGAAGTATGCTGACATCAAGACGATAGATCATCAGGTTACCTACAACCTCTACTGGTTCCAGACCTTCAAGACGGTGGACGATGTGAAGAAGTATGTGACCGATGTGGATGGTCTGACGTATGAGGTAATTAAATAATTAGGAATTAGAAATTAGGAATTATGATTAGTTTCAAGAATATCATCATTGCAGGTTTGGTTGGTTGCGGCATGGCCGCAACTGCCTCCTGCCAGAAGAACGACTACGGCACGGTAGATCTCTCGAAATACCAGCCCGAGCCAGTGGTGACCCTGACTTACAACCATCCCTGTGCACTGTACAGTGCTACAGACTTTGCACGCGTGAAGGCTGCCATCACGGCAGGTACGCTGAACGCTGCCCAGCAGGAAGAATTCACAGCACTGAAGCAGAGCCCCTATACAATTAGTACCTACACAGCACATCCTCATGAGCAGATTGTTCGTGGTGACGCTAAAGGAACGAAGGAAGGCAAGGAAAACTATGGCGACGCTATGCGCGACGCAGCTGCCGCCTATCAGAACGGCTTGTTGTGGTTGCTCACAGGTAATGAAAGCTATGCTCAGAAAGGCGTGGAGATTTTGAAGGCTTGGGTAGCTACTTGTAAGGAGGTGACAGCCAATGACAATAACTACTATCTGAGCGCCGGTGCTCAAGGCTACACCTTCGCCCTGGCAGGCGAGGAACTGCGCGGCTATAGTGGATGGACGGAGTCGGAGTTTACTGAGTTTAAGAACTGGATGAAGAATGTCTTCGGCGACAAGAACTACAAGTTCCTGCAACTGCACGGTTCATCGAACTGTGGTTCGCCTAAGCACTATATGAGTAACTGGGACATGGTGAACCTCTGCTCTTATCTGCAGATAGGTATCCTCTGCGAGGATGACGATATCGTGAAGTATGTCACCAACTACTTCACCAAGACTGGCGACGGACTGGGTGCATTGTCTAATATCCAGATGGCTACCTACAACTTCGTCAATCCTAATGGTGTCACCGAAAAGATTACACAGGCTCAGGAGTCTGGTCGTGACCAAGGTCACGCTACCATGGCTATCGTGGTAGCAGCCCACTTGGCACAGTCGGCATGGGCACTCTATGAGGACAACCCTGACTTTACAGACCTCGACTACTTCTCCAGCAACGACCAGGCTTTGCTCCACATGGCAGAGTATAATGCCATGGCAAACCTGAAGGATGGTACCCATGCCGACATCACCATTCAGGGTGGCTCTGGTGTACAGGGTGGCAACTGGCTCTACAACCTAGCTCAGATTCCATTCACACCGGTAGGCAAGTGGTGCTCGAATCCCAACCATGAGGCTGGCAAGATGCAGGAAGTCTTTGGCGAGAAAGACCGTGGTCAATTGCGTCCTGGCTATGAGATCTATTACAAACACTACGGCAGTCAGGCCGACAGCTACTTCGTCAAGAGATATGCTGAGGTACAGCGTCCTGAATGTGGCTCCGGTGACGACCGCTATGGTCAGAACTCTGGTGCCTTCGACCAGATAGGCTGGGGTACGCTGATGCTCTATCAGGAATAAGAAATATCCAATACGCTAATTGGACTCTGCGGGGGGATGGAACCAGTGATGGTTCTTCCCTCCGCTTCTTCATTACTATCCTTCTATGTATAGAAAAGGGTGTAAACGAAGAAATATGCCGGTAAAAATACCTGTTCGGGTATAATTTTAGTGTTTAACGCATTTTTTTATACCCTTACTGGTATGTTTTCGTAATAATTGTATATCTTTGTACCCGTTAAGGTATAATAATGGCTATGACTTTATCTGAACATATCAAACAGAAGCGTAAGAATTACGACCTTTCTCAGGTGGAATTGGCTGAGAGGGCCGGAGTGGGTCTCAGGTTTGTAAGGGACCTTGAGCAAGGAAAACGGACACTGAGGATGGACAAGGTGAATGATGTTCTTGCACTATTTGGAGAATGTCTTGGCCCAGTAAAGGTTGAGGTCGTATGAAGCAGGCTGGAATTTACATAGATGATGTTTTCTGTGGTATTCTTACAGAAGACGAGGAGGGCTTTCATTTCTCTTACGAAGCGACGTATCTGAACCGTGAGGATGCATTGCCTCTAAGTCCCACCATGCCTCTGACAGAGGAACAATACGACAAAGAAATGATGTTTCCTGTCTTTGACGGACTCATACCAGAAGGATGGCTCTTGGACATAGCGTCCACATCATGGAAGATTGATCCACGCGACAGAATGTCGCTCTTGATGGCTTGTTGCAAAGACTGCATCGGAAATATCAGCGTTAAACCACTAAAGTATGAGTAAGTGCCTATATTGTTATAAGGAGTTGGAAGAAGGTCAGGTGGATTTCCACCCCAGTTGCGCCCGTAAGTTTTTTGGCAGCGAGACAGCGCCTTTGCTTCCATTTACACGCGAAAACATGTCTGAACTGGCCAGACAGGTAATCCGCACTAGTGCATCAGTTACTGGCGTTCAGGCAAAAATGTCGCTTGATGTGAACCGTGGTGGCAAGAATGAGCCTTCCAAATTTACTATCGTGGGACTCTGGGGTAAGTATATCTTCAAACCTCAAAGTGCGAAATATCCTTGTCTTCCTGAATTAGAGAGTCTCACCATGAAGATGGCAGAGGCTGCCAATATTCGCACGGCTCGAAATACGCTCATACGACTTGCTGACGGCGAATTGGGATACCTGACCCTCAGAATGGATCGCGGAAAGAAAGGTAACAAGATATCGATGCTGGACATGTGCCAGCTTACCAATCGTCTCACTGAGCACAAGTACTACGGCACATACCCTCAGTTGGCAGAAACCATCAAGAGGTATTCCTCGGCACCTATGCTGGACGTACAACGTTTTTGGGAGATAGTACTCTTCTCCTGGATGACTGGTAATTCCGACATGCATTGCAAGAATTTCTCCTTGATAGATACAGGGAAAGGAGAATACGTCCTATCGCCAGCATACGATTTGCTGGCTGTATTGTTGGCTGACCCCGCTGACACTGAGGAGATGGCGATGAGCTTTTCCGTTGGCGGCAAAAAAAGTGGCTTCGACCGAAACACGTTCATAACAGCATTTACGCAGAGTGGCATTCCTGCCACCATAGCCAACAAAATGATAGAGCGCATGAGGTCATATCTTCCTGAATGGAAGGAACTCATCAGCCAGTCGTTCCTTCCAGAGAAGATGAAAGTCGACTATTACTCCTTACTTGACAAGCGAAGCAGTGCGTTAGAAAAGTAAAAAACAAAGTATGTCATAATTCTGGCTGGCGGTTGCGTAAACTGCCAGCCTTTTTCGTATCACAAGGAAAACGAAAATGACGGAAGCATTACAATTAGAGATGAAGCCAACATACCAGCCTGGTGCTGATAGTGGTCTTTGTGCTTATCTTCTATGGCATGGGCCTCTTCGATTTCTCCTTTCCGTCATCTGCTGACTACGATTCTCCTGTTGTAGAAAGGGTGCGGTAAATAGTTGCCAATTATACGTAATTGTCAAACTTTTGATTATCAAACTTTTGATAATCGTTGAAACAATCGGAATTTATTGTAATTTTGCAGAAAATTCCGAGTAAACACTTGGTTGTAATCGGAATTTATTGTAATTTTGCAGAAAATTCCGAATAAGATGGAGCAATACATTCAAAGAGAGAGCTATCTTCGCCAACTGATAGCAAGGCGAGATAACGGTGAAATTAAAATCATCACCGGTCCCAGACGTAGTGGTAAATCATGGCTACTGAATAGAATCTATAGGGATTATCTTATAGGTGAAGGAGTACCAGGGGAGAATATCATAATTGTTTCTTTGGATACAGACGATGAAGAAGAGTTCGGCGACTTAACTGATCGCCATACGCTGAAGTCATACATCTACAACCGCATGCTGTCTGCTGACAGCCATTATTACATCATTCTTGATGAGGTGCAGGAAGTAGAAGGATTCGAGAAGTTGGTAAATGGCTTGAATGCTAAAGACAATACCGATATATATATTACGGGTAGCAACTCACATTTCTTGTCTTCAGACATCAAGACCATTTTCCGTGGGAGGGGTGATGAAATCAGAGTCTATCCTTTCTCGTTCAAAGAATTCTGCACTGATAGAAAAGAACCTGTTAGCGAATTGTGGAAGGAATATTATACATATGGTGGAATGCCTGGTTTGCTGAAACAACATACACCAGAGCAAAAGGTCGCTTATCTACAACGTCTGTGGAACAAGACCTATCTGGATGATGTCGTGGAACGTCATCATGTCAAGAACAGAGAGGCCCTGTCTGCTATGGCTGATGCTTTATGTTCCTCGATAGGATCACTTACAAACTCTAACCGCATCAGCAACGTCTTAAAAAGTGTACAGAACATGAAGATTGATTCGGAAACTATCTCCAACTATATTACCTATCTGGAAGAAGCCTTTCTTTTCGAAGGTTCTAAGCGGTATAACATCAAGGGCAATAAGTATTATGACAGCATCAAAAAGTATTATGCTGTTGATGTAGGTCTGCGTAATGCCAAACTCAACTTCCGACAGCAAGAGGTGACGCATATCATGGAGAATGTGATTTACAACGAACTGCGCATGAGTGGGTTTGCTGTTGATGTGGGCTTAGTAGAAGTTCGTGAAATGCGCGATGGCAAGTTGACCTACATCCAGTATGAGGTGGATTTCATAGCCAACAATGGCACTGACAAGTATTATATACAATCGGCATTTGCTATCGATGATGAGGAGAAACGCCAACAGGAACTGAATTCACTACTAAAGATTGATGACAGTTTCCGAAAGATTGTGATTGTAGGTAACGACATTGCAGAATATACCGACGACAAGGGTATCCGCTTTATGGGACTGTTCCAATTCCTACTCACAGGATTGGTATCCATATAATCAAAAAGCATTTAACGCTCGAAAAAACAAAGTATGTCATATTTCTGGCTGGTGGTTGCGTAAACTGCCAGCCAGAACTTTTTTTTCTTAGTTTAGCTTTTTATATTTCAGGTCCTGAAATATATATTCCACGTCCTGAAATATATATTCCAAGTCCTGGAATATAAAATCATTCTCGTACAAAAAAATAATATTTCTTTGCGTAATTGTTGAAGTCTGTGCGTATCACAAAGAAATGTTTAATATAAAAGTTACTATTATGACAAGAAAACTACAATTTCTTTTAACCGCACTCCTGCTGTCGGTGGGAGTGACGAGTGCGTGGGCGCAAAGCACCTATAGTTGGAGTGTTTCGGACTGGGAAAACGACAACCGTGGTGAAGTGACGGTTGATGGAACTTCACTGAAAGTTACCAAGGTAAAGAACCATTTGGTTGGGATAAAGACAAAGAGTAGTGTAACTTTTAAATTGCCGCTTCGTCAAACATATCTGATTGTTACTGGAACAGGATTTGCAAGTGCGACTAATGATCCTAATGCAACTATTGGCGGTAAGAAGACTACAGCTAAAGTAAAGGAAACTACACGCTTTGTAGTGGATGTTACCGAAGGTTTAAAAACATTGGAGATGGATTTCTTCGGTAATGTAACCGTTCCTCAAGTCTCTATAATTGTGATGACAAATAAGGGAAACGATAAGAATGGTAACACAGATTCTGTCGATGATATCTCAGAAGATAACCCCACCATTACCGACATCTCTTTCTATCAGCCCGATTTCCTTGATGCTCAGACAGCTATTTCTGCAACTCAGGGTGGCAATAGTATATCAACTACCACAACAACGTCTTCTGATAAGACATCTCTTAAGTTTACCCCAACAGCAACATCAGAGATTTTTCTCCAGATAACTGCTCCACAGTATATCAATCCCTCTAATGCATTTCTTGTTGTTGAGTCAAGTACAAACTTCTCTGATAATACTACTAAGTTTGCAGGAGTAAATGATAGTGGCCTTTATGGCTATACAGGTAGTAATGGCGCGAAAACAGCTCTTACCGTTGATGGACATCTTGTTAGGATATTCAGTCCTGCAGCTAATAATAATGCTTTCTTAGAAAAATTAGTGGCAAACGAGGGCAGCAGTGCTGCTAAGGCACGTTTTTACCTTACAAACTCTACAGCTAGTGAAGAGGTCGTTTTTTATCGCATAGGTTTCTATAATCTTCGTGAGATATTCGATTTATATCCCTCAATGAAGTCGATGAAATGGCAACATGTAAGCAATAGTACATTGCGAATGGAAAAGGCTGCAGACACTGGCGGTTTAGTCATCAGGGATGCAAATAATAAGGTTCCGAGTGTAGCGCATGGTATTGCCATGTTCCGTATTCTGGGTGACATTCAAGGTAAAAATGAGCTAGATTATCGAAATATGGTCTTTGCCGATGCAGTTAATCCTGAAGCATTTACAGAAGATGTTATCAGTAATTTCTCTAACGGTAGCCTTAAAGTCCTTTTTAGCAACAGTAATACTTCATACAAGTACTTCCCCACAATGGCCAAGAAAGTGCAGATAGCCAGCAGTAGCTACTATCAGTATAAGGATGAAGAGGCTCTCACAGGTGGCAAGGTTAATCATGGAACTCCAGCGAAATCAGTTTACAGCTATACGCGCAAGTTGAATGCAGGTTATAGTTCAATGATACTGCCTTTCGCTGTAGAAAAAGCTACGCTGACTTCGTTGGGTATCACTCCTTATCAGTTCAGCAATGCTACTGAAGGAGGTGAAGTTACATTTGCAAAGGTATCTACAGATGATATTGCTGCCAATACTCCTTTGGTAGTAAATACGGAAACAGCAGGTTACTACCTGATTCCTGCAAAGAGCGAAGTTAATACTGCAAATACGGACATCTCTCCCAACAACTACTATGCAACAACTGCCAGCAACGGCATTAAGTTCGTTGGCTCTTTCGTCAATGAAGTTCCCTCTGGCGACTATGCTGCTGGTACTAACTGCGTCAATTATGGCATCACCACTGACGGTACAAAGTTTGCCAAGATGGTTAACACCACCAATACCAATTACTATCGTGCTTTCATCTCTGACCAGCGTTCAGGCAGTGGCGTCGGCTATGCTCCAGCCTACTTAAACGTTAACTTTGGTGGAATAACGGGAATCTCTGATATCGAGATAAAGCAGAATGTGATGGAGAATGATAATGCTCCTATTTACAACCTGAATGGCGTTCGCATGAATGCTGACAATCTGCCGAAGGGTATTTATATCAAAAATGGAAAGAAGTTCGTGATTAAATAATAAGGAGGAATGCATTATGAAGAAAAAATATATGAAACCAACAGTTGAAGTCGTTGAGATTAGGAAGCCTTCTCTCCTTGCTGGGTCGATAACACCGAGTGGCGATAATCTAAACGTTACTTTTGATGATAGTGAATATGATTGGGGCGAAGAAGGAATCAATTAACCGAGGTGCTCAAAGTTGATATCTCACATCGAAACATAATTAAAATGTAGAACACCCAGCGCTCTTAAGGCACTGGGTGCTTCTTTTTGCGTAAAGCGGTGGTCCTATTCGTATCACAAAGAAACTATATATTATAAATAAGGTGTAATTATGATGAAACGTTTACTTTTCTTGTTGTCTGTGCTGCTCAGTGGTATAGCAACGATGTGGGCTCAGACAGAGACCACGTATTCGCCCGTTCTGGATGTCAATTTCAGAACAGCGGCCGGTAATACAGCCTGGAATAGCGGTTACCCCAAGAGTGCTGCTGATGAAGGCAATACTGATTTTGAGTTGACCTATGGGGCCGGACTCTTTGCCTTGCAGAAGTACACCGTGCCTGATATTCAGAATGCCACTAAGTTGGTGTTAACATTGACAGTGGGATCAAAATCTGGTGTGGATGCCGTGCGTCTGTGGTCACTACCCGTTACAGCATGGGATGCTTCAACAGGTATCGATGACTTAGTACCTGTAGTGACTACGACTGTAGGTATTGCTCCTCGTGCTACTGAGGGCACCCCCAGCACTCCCCTGGTAATAGGTGCCAAAGTCGCTGAGAGTAATCCTGCCAAGGCTACATGGACTATTCAGGGGGAAGCACTTGCTACCATTAAGGCTAATGCCGCTGCGGATGGTACCTTCACGCTGTTGTTGACCAACAATGATTTGCTCAATAGCAATAACAAGCGTTCCTACCTGAGCAATAATACCGCCAACGCAGAAGCTAACCGTCCTTCGCTGGTGGCTACGACAACAGCTCCTACACCAAAGACCGCCAAGATTGGTGATACAGAGTACGAGACACTGGCTGACGCATGGGCTGCTGCTGTTGCCGCTGATGCAGATGCAACCATTGAGGTAAGTGGTGACCAGAAACTGACTGCCCGTCTGACTTGGAACAAGGCTCATACCTTGAGCATCGTTCCTACTGCCGACATCACCATCAAAGGCCCGAAGAATGCCATGTGGTTCCTGGTGAATACCAATAATGCAACACTGAATATTGGTGCTGCTGACCACAAGATTACCCTTGACGGCATCAGCGATGACCGTTCGACATTCACCAATGTGGACGTGACTCGTCGTGAGAATACGACCTACCTCAACCTGACAAATATCGAGTTCAAGGATTTCGTCTGTGGCGACAACCATCTTGTAAGTTGTAAGAACAATGGTGGTGCCATTACTTTGGAGAATATTACCTTCACCAATTGTTCGTCAACTCACGCTCTTATCGATAACCAGCGCGTATCGAACGATGCTCTGGTGCTAAAGGGCTATCTGAATGTTGCTGACGACTGTTCTGGCCTGATGATTAACAATGTTGCCAATCTGAAAGGCGATGGTACGACAGAAGGTCGCATCAAGGTGGCTGACGACAACTTCACGGCTTCGAAGGTACTTACCATCAGCTGGGTGAGCAGCGATGCTGCAAAGGATGTCTATGTTGCCAACTCTTCCGTTGTAGTTGGTGTGACCAGTGATGCTATCGCTAACTGCTTCGCACTGACTGGTGCTCCTGAGGGATGGACAATGGCTCGCGTCAACAACGACCTGAAGCTCCAGGCTCCCGTTACACCTACCGCTAAGATTGCCGATACCAATTATCCTGATCTTGCTTCAGCCCTTGCTGCCGTGCAGGATGGTGAGACTATCACGCTGTTGGCAGACCAGGAGATTTCGTCTCGTATCAATGTGAAGGATATGGCCATCACCATTGATGGCGGCGGCTACGCTATCAAGCGTGCAACGACCTATACCAATGGTCTGATGTTCCTCACTCAAGCCAAGACAGCAGACACTGGTAAAGACGCCGTATTGACACTGCAGAACGTAACCATCGATGGCCAGAATGTTGAGGCTACTGCTGCCGTTATTGAGGCTAGCAACAATGGTACTACCACACTGAACAACGTGACTATCCAGAATGTTGGCGGAGCAGTCCAGGCTATTGTCAACAAGACTGGTGGCAAGTTGGTGCTGAAGGGTAATATCGCCATTCCTTCTATTTTCGTAGGCAAGAGTGGTAACAAGAGCGGTCTGAAAGTTTATGCCAGCGAGGCAACCATCACTTCACCGATAGCACTGACAATAGATAACGGTTATCCTTACGTGATGATTGTTGAGGGTGGCAAGACTTCTGACTTTACTGCTACCACCTATCGCCTCTCACAGCAACCTGACGGCATCTATGCTATGCCACAGGCTGAGTCTTTCGAGTATGCTCATCCAGCTCTGCTCCACTCTGCAGCAGAAATAGAGACCGCCAAGGGACGCCTGACCACAGAACCTTATGCATCAGCATACGCTGCCCTTGAGGCTGCCAGTGGTGGACAGGCAGCAGGTGCTGTGGAGTACCTGAAGCGTATGGACAAGACCAACTGGGAAGCTACCTATCCTGACTATGGCAACTTCAGCCATGCTGCCACCGATGCCAAGCTGGCTTATGAGCTGGCACTGCGCTATCAGCTGAAAGGCGCTACCGCTGCTGCTACATCCGCAGTCAACATCCTCAACGACTGGGCAACAAACTGTAAGGGCATCCTACGCATTAGCGGAAAGAACTATGTGAACAACATACCAGATCCCAACGAGTACCTCATCCTTATTCAGGCTTATCAGTTTGCCAATGCAGCAGAACTGCTGAAAGGCTATAGCGGATGGACAGCCGACGCTCAGGGTAAGTTCAACACTTGGATGAAAGAGACCTTTGCCGACTTTGCTATCATTTTCCTGGAGACTCACCATGGCAATGCTAATCCGCTGCACTACTGGCTGAACTGGGATCTCGCAGCATTGAACGCACTCGTATCAGTAGGTGTGATGACCAACGACAAGGCACTCGTGAACTATGCCCTGAGTTATGTGGACAATGGCACAGGAACTGGTAACAAGGCTAACGCTATCGTTGCAATCCATCAGGACACTGATAGCGACGAAACTTTGGCACAGTGCCAGGAGAGCGGTCGCGACCAGGGACATGCTACCCTCGACGTATCACTGCTGGGCGTGCTCTGTCAGATGACACAGAACAGTGGTGCCAACACCGACTTGTGGACTGCATACAAGGCACTGGAGATGGCTGAGTATGTGGGCAAGTATAACCTGAAGGATGCCAACGGTAGCTTCGTGTATACATCAGACAAAGTGCCCTTCACGACCTATAGAAATGGAGAAATTGAGCATACGGCAATATCAGCTGAAGCTCGCGGTACCGAGCGTCCTTGCTGGGAACTGTTCCATGCCTATGCCAAGAAAAACTCGAAGGCTGATGCCTATACAGAGGCTTGGGTGAAATACTATCGTGCGAAGAATGCTGGTGGTGAAACAACTAGTGGCGCAACTGACGAACTTGGTTTTGGAACCTTGATGTATGGTGCAGAGGTAACTGTACCTGCCATCACTGTAACTGTGAAGAATGCCAGTCGTGTGTATGGTGATGCCAATCCAGCTTTCGAGTACACGCTGAGCGGTGGTACTGAGGAGCAGCTGGGCGGTCAGCTTGAGATAACCACAGAGGCGGTAGCCACCTCTAAGGTCGGTGAATACGCCATCAAGGCTGCCAAGGGTACTGCGACATACGCCAATCTTGTCTTCGTGGATGGTACGCTGACCGTCACTAAGGCTCCTCTGACAATCAGCGGTGGTACATATACGAAGAAACAGTATGAGGCCCTGCCAGAACTGAAAGCCGTGTACAGCGGTTTCAAGAACGAGGAGACGGAAACGGTATTGACCAAGAAACCGACCCTGAGCACTGAGGCCAAGGCAGACAGTCCTGCCGGAGAGTATGAAGTGACGGTAAGTGGTGCCGAGGCTGAGAACTATGAGATAACCTATCAGCCTGGTAAGTTGACAGTAACGTCAGCCGATGCCATCACTGTAACTGTGAAGAATGCCAGTCGTGTGTATGGTGATGCCAATCCAGCTTTCGAGTACACGCTGAGCGGTGGTACTGAGGAGCAGCTGGGCGGTCAGCTTGAGATAACCACAGAGGCGGTAGCCACCTCTAAGGTCGGTGAATACGCCATCAAGGCTGCCAAGGGTACTGCGACATACGCCAATCTTGTCTTCGTGGATGGTACGCTGACCATCACTAAGGCTCCTCTGACAATTACAGCAAAGAACTATATTATTAAGCAGGGTGAAAGTCTTCCAACATTTGAAGCAACCTATGAGGGCTTCAAGAATAATGAGACTTCATCAGTATTGACAACTCAGCCTACGATTAGAACGACTGCTACCTCAGCCAGTGAACCTGGAACGTATGAGATTGTAGCTTCAGGCGCTGAAGCTGAGAACTATGATATTACTTATGTGAAGGGTACATTGACGATATCAGCGGTCGAGGTAGAGCCTGTGACAGAAACGGGGACAACGACATTCAGCGAGGATGTGAATGAGAACACAGACTTGTCGAATACCATTATCGACAATACTTACTACACCATGAACGCTGAAAACGGTGATGGTTATGATGCAACGGAGCAAGCCATTGTGCTGAACTCGACAACGACAGCAGAACAGATGAATACGGTTCAGAATGCACAAGTGGGCGATGCTACCATGCAGGAGAACTACAATGGTATTATCTTTGAGGTGCCTGCAGGCAGTGGTACTATAACCGTTGAGGTCAAGACAAATGGTTCACACATGTTGAACGTTCAGATAGGTAATGGTGAACCAACGAAGATTACCAAGTCGGAGCGTGGTACAGCAGATGTGCCTTACAACGTGACAGATCCGACCTACGTCTATCTGTATGCTTCTACGTCTGGAGCCAGTGGCGCGCCACAGCGTGCAGCTGCAGCCAACAGTGTATTGCTCTATAGTTATAAGGTGGATGTGTTGGTGAACGGCATCAGCGTAGTAACTTATGGCGACCAGGAGAATGCGAAATGGTATGATATGAACGGACGTCAGTTACCAGGCAAGCCAACGAAGAAGGGTCTCTATATTGTCAATGGACGTAAAGTCATTATCAAATGACCAGCGATAATGAAGATTAATCAATAAAGAAATAGGTCCGAACCTCTCGTTGTGTCGGGAGGTTCGTTACCTTTTAATTATTAATCTAATTTAAAAGGTGAGGGAATATGGCGGTAGTTCAGATTATTTTCGTATCTTTGCGGAGCAAATTCTGCTAAAACGAATATGAAGACAAATTATGAATTGCGGTATGCAGCTCATCCAGAGGATGTGAAGCACTACGACACACAGCGCTTGCGTCGTGACTTTCTGATAGAACGCTTGTTTGCCCAGGACGA